>Ga0209090_10000347_pt1 | contig 28672 bp, 46 predicted proteins | sample ArcticOcean_MG_C_9_FD_187432 | JGI IMG/M metagenome (GOLD analysis project Ga0209090, IMG submission 187432) | Marine microbial communities from western Arctic Ocean - ArcticOcean_MG_CB2_152 (SPAdes) (version 2) | ecosystem: Environmental > Aquatic > Marine > Oceanic | place: Arctic Ocean... | reverse complement strand
TTTCACCGTCTAATAATCTATACCATTGACAATCTTTATCAGTAGCGGCACTTAATGCATGTTCACTTAATGTTTTATTTGTAGTAGTTGCGGAAATAAGATCAGCACCATTTAGTGCAACACCTACTTGCCAGGGAAGAATTGCACATCCTTGCAGTAACAATAATGTTATTATGAATAACCACTTTTTCACTTTTAGCTTTCAGTTATTGGATAGGTTGTCTACCGTTGTCCCATTGTTGGTCTTTACTAACAGAGAACATCATCATATAGAATGGTTCAACACCTAAATTTATTGCGGCATACGGAGCGTTATGCTCAAACTCAAATAAGTCACCTGCATTAAAAGGAGCAATCATGCTTTCTTCGTATACAAAAATATGACCCATCTCGTAGTTATTTAATGGCATCCACAGACGCCTTGTTGTTTCAGATAGTGTTACTACAGGAAACCCTTCGTGTGGCATTAGTTTTTTAATCCACCAATCCCACTCATGAGTACCAAAATCAAATGGTGGTGCTATCTGAAAGTCTGTATTGTGCTGATCAAATAACTCCCACGAAAGTCCTTCAAACGCAACATGCTCAACACCCTTTGGACCATTTTGCTTTAGACCTGTAGCTTGTTTACAATGGTCTATCCATTTTGGATTAATCCATTGCTGAAAATTCTCTAGTAGTTTCATGATGTAATTACTTATCCATCCAATTAGGAGAATCAGCAGTTCTCTGGGATTTCTGAGCTAATTGTTTAGCTTGTATAATTAACATTGGTCCAAGTTGCTTATGAGTATATCGATCAGTAACTCTAAGAACGTCTCTTTTAAATCCTACAGATAAATTTAGTGGTTGATTAGTAAGTAAACTTTTTACACACTTGTCAACTAGTATCGCATGATTATCTCGCATCATATGATTGTATCTAGTATCAATACCTTGAGAATACCAATCCCAATAACAATCATTCATAAACTCTGCAGATGATACTGAGCTACTTAAATCACCTACTACTTCAATTAATCCTGTATAGTCGATATTCAACGGAAACCCAGGTATTACTAAAAGATTAAATCCTATTGTTTTTTGAATTTGTTTAATCCATGCTAGTTGATGTTCAAATCTAAATAGATCTATATCATCTCGTTGGATATTTAAAACATAGTTTTTTATAGAATACGCTTCTTCTTCTGTAATTAGTTCGTCTAAATTAGCAACTGAGTAATTACTATACTCAGGATATTTTTCTAGTAACCAACTCCTATTAGGCGCTGTAAGAACAATGATTACAGTATCATCTTTTGTAATATTATCTAATTGTTTGCGGAGTTGTAAAAGTATCCAGTCATTAGATACGCCATTTGCTGAGCTGTTATGTAGTGCTTTAACATTTAACTTTTCTCCAAGAGCACGTATCCACGACCAGTCTTCGTCAAAGTTTAATGTAAAGCTATCGCCGAACGCATATAAAGTACGCACATTATTAGTCCTCATTAGTTCCGAGATTATTTAAAAACTGTCTTAATTTTGTAGAATCAGTTTCAGCATGTATCTTAGGAGCCGCTATACCTTGTGTTGGATCATTGTTAGTTTGCTCACTACCTGTTACTACACTAGATGTTTTTAGTCCTTGTAGTATTGGAGATGTTGCTACATTAGATTGATATGCTTCTTCTTCATCTAAGTCTGTAACACGTAAACTATCAACATCAAATCCTAAATCAATTTTACTTCCTATACCACTTGATGATCTAGTTTTCATTAATTGTATTTGATAACGGCCACGCTCACGCATAGCTCTACTTGTAAAGATACCTATAACATTATCTGCTGTTTGTATCTTACTTAATCCGCCTGCAATGTGCGAGTGATCAAATTCTATTTCTTCAACACTTGCTCTGTTTAACTGTGATGCTGTTACAAATATACAACCAAGTTCCATTGATAAGTTTCTTAGTTCTTCTGATACAAATTTATCTTTAACATATAAATCACTTGGTGATACTTTTTTACTTAGTGGCATTAACAAATCTAAATAATCTATTAACAATACATCTACTTTACGATCTGTTTTAATTTCATATTCTTTAATGAAGCTTCTAATGTCATTTGCATTCTTACCACTTGGCATATACTTAATTTGAAATGCTCCAGCCTTTTTCCCAACCATACAAACTTTCATTGCAACACCATCTAAGTCTTTAAATATTTCTCTAGTTGGAGTTTCAGTTAACATACTATCAATACGCATTGCAACTAATGGCTCTGAAAGCTCTAATGTAATGTACACTACATTTAATCCTTGAAGCACCCAGTTACATCCCATGTTAGCTAAGAATAAAGATTTACCTGCACCTGACCCACCTGCAAATATATTCAGTTCGCCTTTATTAAACCCACCAAATAACTTTTTATCCAATGATGCCCATCCAGTACTTACTTGACCATTATTATCTTTTAACGATAATAATCTACCTTTAGGATCACCAAAGTAATCAATACCTATATCTTTTTGTAAACCAATCTGTACAGCTTGTTTTACTAAGTCTTCTACAGGACCATACTCGCCTTGTTCTAATAGGTCAGCACTTTCGAGAATAGCTTTTTCTAAACTCTTGTGCCTACAAAATGTTTCAAAGTCGTTTAGTAACCAATCATAATGTGCTTCGTGCATATCCTTAGAAGGTTCTAATTTTATATCACACGAACTGTTTATAATATCTTGTGTTGGAAGTATGTTATGTTCAGCAACAAAGTCTTGTAAGAATTGTGCAGTTGTCTGTAGTCTACGATCAAATAAAGTTGGATCGAATATACCTTGACAACGTACAAATGTCTGTGCGTCACTTAACATTATTTCTAAATATGTTCTTTGTATATCGTAACCGTAGTCTGTATTTTGTTTAGTCATTTAATTATTATACCACATTTCACGTTGAAAGTCAATATGTTTCTTGTCCATTGCCAAAACTGCTCCTACACATGATCCAGGATCGCCTGGATTTGGTGGTATGTAAATATCGTCCCAGTCTGTATTAATCTTTTCCATTGCCGTTCTATTTAACGCACACCCTCCTACAACAATAAGATTACGACTTAGTTGGGTTTTACGTAGCCAATCACTACATGACTTAACAATTAATTCAAAAACAAACTGAGTTGCATTAGCAAGTCTTGCCATATCCATATCACTTGTTAATTCGGGTTTGTACCAATCACATCCTTTATGAAGATTAACATTAAACGAAACACCAGGTAGTTCTCCATTTAACTCACCTTTAATAAAAGTTTCTATCATGTTGTTTATTAATCCTAAATTTTGGTGAGTAGCTATACTTGATCCTAAGTCATCAACTTTATATTCATCTTTATTTGCTGTAAATCCTAAACGTTGTGTCATAGCAGAATAAAATAAACCAACACTATGCGGATACGATTGTGAATAAACTTTTGTGAGCTTATTGTTTTTAGCTGTCCACATTGTAAGAGTTTCAAACTCACCAATACTATCTAAACATAAAACATTTGCATCTTTAAACTTACTAGTATAATAACCGTATGCGGCATGACTAGTATGATGCTTTGCAAATTTAATAGGGCAAGTAATATTCCATTGTTTTAAATATTTTGAAATATTATTTTCAGCAAAACAACTCCAACCTTGCCCTGCCCAGACTTGTCTAAAACTCTTTAGAAAAGGAATTTCGTACCATACAACTTCATCAGGCTCTTGCCAGTTTGCTATCCTTTTTGCTGTAGTAATAATTTCCCAATTTAAATGCGGATCATTGTCTACATGAGAAAAGTCTTTAGACAGTCCTGCCCACAGAAGTTTACTATCTTCAAATACGGCTATACTTGCATCATGACTGTTTCCAACTATTCCCCAGGTAATCATTATTTTCGAGACTCTTCAATTTTATCAATTAGTCCAAACTCCATAGCTTGTTCAGGAGTCATAAAGTTATCACGTTCCATTGCCGCATTAACTGTGTCAATGTCGCTACCACAATGTTTTACATATAGTTCATTTAAACGTTTCTTTGTTTCCATCATATCCCTAACATGGATTTCCATATCAGTTGCTTGTCCTCTAAACCCACCTGATGGTTGATGGATCATTATCTTACTATTAGGTAACGCAACACGTTTACCTTTTGCTCCTGCCATTAATAGTAACGAGCCTGCCGATGCCGCCTGGCCTATACAAACAGTAGCTACTTCAGGTTTAATATATTGCATTGTATCATAGATAGCCAGTCCAGCACTTACTAACCCGCCGGGCGATTGGATATACATTGATATTGTTTTTTCTTTACTAACTGATTCTAAAAACAATAGCTGGGCACATATTGATGCCGCAACATAATCGTCAATTGCTCCTGTTAAAAAGATAATTCTATCTTTTAGTAAGCGACTATAGATGTCGTAAGCACGTTCGCCTTTTGCTGTAGATTCAACTACCATTGGTACTAAGTTTGACATATTTTCTATTCTCCTATGCTGTTGGTCCGTGTTCGTCATACCATGATTCCATACCCGGACCCATGTTCGAACAATCTTGTTTTACTGTTATTTCTACTGTTACTGGTTTAGATACTGTAGTTTCTATTGCTAATGGTGTATTACACTGGTTACACGTTGTAGTCCAATTAGGAATTAAACTTACAACTTTTGCCATATGCGAAGGTAAGTTTATTGATTGATAATGTATTCCTGTTGCGCCTTCATGCTGAACTGGAACATCAACTCTAGCTCTACATACTGAACAGTATATCATAATAATGTCGCATTCGTGTTTCCGAGCAACTATTACTCCTTCAACTACTTCTGCATCAGCCGGGTCAATAAAGTGTCCATCTAACATATCATTTCTCCTTTAAAATTTGATTCCTGTTTCTGTTGGTATTAAGGAACCTTTGCTAATATTGCCTACATTAAAACTCATACTAATTCTTTCAACATCACTTTTAAATGGATATACACTATGATTTAATTCTGCATGAAATAAAAGTATATCTCCTGTTTTAGGAACAATCTTATGTGTACCATTTACTCCTAATACATTTGGACCATAAACGAATTCTATTTGGCCTGCACATCCCATATTGCTTTTGCTACGTGTTGCCTCTTCTGCAATTACTTCAGGTACATCAATATACAGTACAGAACTTAATATTCCTGTATGTGAATGTGTAGGATTAAATTCATTTGCTTGTTGAAAGTTAATCCAAGGATCTGTGGAAAATGTATATCCAAATACCTTATCTGCTTCCTCTGAGTGGTGTGCATCATATTCATCTCTATTAAGTAAATGTGAAGCATACCGTTCATATCCAGCTTCTGTGTAATTCTTTATGTGCGGTAATAGTTCATGATAAAATGCATTCTTCATAGCTGTTCCTGTTGCCCACAACACTTCTTTATCAATATTACCAGAAAGTTTATCTCTAAAATCTGCACCTGACACTCTACTATCTTCAGTAATTTCTCTTAAAAGGTCCATCATTTCTTCACGCATTGTTGAGTGATAAATTGTTGGACCAAATGGTCTAAGGAGTTTATAATCCATTTTGAAGTATTACCTTTATAATTCCTGTACTAAAGATTACCGTAGCGGCAGTATTAATAAAAATTAATGCCCTATCATGCCATAACATACCAACTATTAACCAACCAATTACGCCACAAAGATGAAACATTAAATTATAAGGTTCCATGCCCCCTACACTTGTTAATACCATTCCCCATAAAATAATAACACTTGCTCCCCATTTAATATACCAACTAAGGTCTCCCTTCGGTGTTATCTTTTTAAAAACCCGTGTAGAGTTTAATGCTTTAATCTTATCATTTAATTTTTCTTTATATTCTGTCATACTGTTTCTAATGCGTTGTTGGTTTAACAAATGGCGTTACGTCCGATCGAGTCTCTAAGATAGTTTCAATTATTCGTTCAAATCCTTCTGCTGATAGTGCAGTTTTATAGATACGCATTGCTTGAGCCATCAATACTCCAGCACACTCTATCGGAGAAACCTCTTCGTCTAAACATAGTTGTGATACTAGTTTTTCTATACGTCTATACGCAAGTTCTGTACTATCGAGATTATTTTCTTTTCTAATCATTTTGGCACCTTTTCAAATGTTTCTAGTAACAATGGACCAAAATTACTTATTGCCCAACCTAGTGCAATAAGAGTTGTTACTCCTACTACTAACCATTTCATTTTAAAATCATCAACAATCATTTTAATTCCAATAAGTTCGTTTCCTAATACTCTTAAAGAAATTTCTAATTTCCCATCATCGTCTTCTGGCATCCTTGCTCCTTTCGTTTATTTGTATATGAATGGATCTTTTTTTTGTAACTCTTTAATCCGTTTTTTGAAACGTCGATTTTCTTTCCATTTTAAATATGGTGCAGAAATCTTATTCCAAAGGGCCTTCAAACAAACCATTTTTTGCTCCTTAACTTAATCTTTAATTCACTTTCTTCAGCATACGAAACAATAGTGTGTAACGTAAACATTCTACCGTATTTTAGTATAGCATCATTTACATCTTTTACATCTGATTCCCAGTCAGGCATACTAACTGACCAACCCAATTCCATTGCCTGCTCCATTAGTTTAACTCCAGCAGTATCTCTATCTGGCACAACTATTACTTGCTTATTTAAACTATTTAGAAGCAATGCCTGTTGATCTCTGACTTCACTACCCAAAAGTGCAACACCTTCGATACCTATAGCGTCTACAGGACCTTCTACTAGAATTACAAACAATCTTCTATAATCTTGTGCATCTAAATTAAACACATAGCCTGGTTGTTGTTCAGACAAATACTTTGGATGACCATTTGTAATTTTACGTGCAGTCCAGCCAACTATTTTATTTTCATAATAAAATGGAATTATTAAACGATCTCTATACCCTAATGAAGCTGACCAATGAAAATCATAATCTTCAGTATACAGTTGTCGTGACTTCATATACATTATAACTTTTTCTAGTGCTTCAGGCAACTCTTTAAATTGTGAAATTGGTTTAGCATCTTCAGGTAATGGAACTGTATTAAATACAGGTAATGTAACTATTGGATTTGCTAATCCTTCTGCTTCGTTAAATTGTAATACTTGTAATGCAAGTGAAGTAATAGTACTGTCGGATACTCCTAACCATTGTAGCAAGTTTTTCATCTTAGGAGAAAGTTTTCTACCTTGTTGCCAACTAGCTTTAAATCCGCAATTAAAACAATGAAAGCTGACCCCACCGTCACCATTTGTTATTAACCCGCCACGTTGTCTTTTATCTTGTGATGTTCCGTGATGATGACAACACGGTGCATTGAAACTTGTCCACCCACTAGGAGTAGTTTTCCGTTTTGCCGGTAAGTGCGAGTTTAACGTATCTAATACAAGGTTAGTCATATTAGTATTATAGCGTAAAACTAGAGTAAAGTCAACTAATTTTTAAGAAGAATTTTGTCAATTGTGCCAGAAACTTTATCTTCGTATTTGGCTCGTATGTAAGAGTATACACCATTAAAGTTTACAAATTGTACTTGACTTGGAGATGTTAAGTTAAGTGATGAAACATCGGCCCATACAGTTAAGCCCGAAACTTGATTTTCTAATGTACCTTGTATGGTCACTTTTCCTTCAAACCCTGTTGTATATATTGCCGCGGTGTGTAATGCTTCATTACCGTTTCTAACAGGTTCTGCTGATACAGCCTCACTATTAAAGATACTACTGTTATATGAATCTTCAATAAATGTTTTTAATTCGTATGTAGTTGCTGGCCCTGGAAATGCATCAGTACTTACATGAATAGTGCCACTAGCGTTATAGTCACTACCACCGTATGTTAATACTTTAGAATTATCAGATGTTTTAACTAGGTATACATTGTAGCTTAGAAATTGTGATTTTAGATTTAATAAATCATTATCTGTAACAGTTACAGTAAATTGCCCTTTCCTAGTAGGAGTAGACGTTTCAAGAATAACACCGTCGTGTGCAACCACAAGCGACTTATCTTCATCATACGCTACAAACTTAGGAGTATATGAAGTTAAAATACTTATGGGTTTTTGATCTGGATTCTTAATTTCAAAGGTAAGTACATTGTCTATTCCTTTGTATACTTGTAATTGTCTACGATACACTGGACTATACTCCGTTATGTTATTAGCCAAATCAGCTATGAGGATGGCTCTGTTGGTTGATAAATATCTAGGTATTAACTGCATGTTAATTTCACTTTATACATAATAGTATTTATTCAAGAAGAAAGTATGCTACTAAAAGACATAGAAACAAATTTCCCTTTTTTAAGCGTTGTACAGTACGGTGGCAACGAATATATCGGTATCATTGCGAATCAAGACCAATATGTTACGTCTATCTATGTATATACTATGATTAGAGAAGAAGAGGAAAAAGAACACTTTATACGAATGGGCGAAGTCTGGTGGTTTGAAAGCAATAGGACTATTCCTATAAGTATTTTCTTACCCAGAGAGTTTGCTAGGTTTAAACATGCTCTAGTAACTATGAATACTAAAGATGTTAAAATAACCGTAGGTCCAGTCGTAAATTTAAGTAACTTATCTATAAAGAGGGTTAAACGAAAAAGTGTTCAGCTTGTTCGGAAACCTAAATCATAGTATGATCTTAATTAAAGAAAACGAAGATAAAACCCGAGCTGTATATAAACTAGCTGACGGACGTTATCGAAAAGTCTGGAAAACCTCTGACGAAAAGGCTCTTAGTCATCATGTTGAACTTTTAAATAAGTTTATGCCTCATTGGGTTATTGATAGTGGCACTACTACTGAGAGTATGTATATTGATACATTACCTATATCGGGTAAGTGTGCAGATACTGTTGAACCTACGCAAGAATTTATAGATAAAATTTATGAATTTTGTCTTGGCAACATTAATACAACCTTTCCGTATGCTCACGGCGATTGGTCATTAAGTAATATTATTCTTACTGGTGATGATGTAAGTATTGTTGATTGGGATAATGTAGCTATCTCTAAGCCCGCAGATGTAATAGCAAAATTACATAGTGATTTAACTTTAGCGTTTGGGGATAAATTTACTTTACCTACTGAGTTTACTGTTCCTAAAGAAGCAGAAGAAATTACAGAATAATTTATTTGTATCGTTTAGGAGATAGTTTTTCTCTATAATGTTGAGGTGCAAATATAGAATTACAAATCCATTGTGTAAGTCTATTAATCTTACTTCGATGATCTCCTACAGCAGTTTCCATTTTATAGTCTTCACGCTTGTACGGAATTACTTGGCATAAAGGCATACCTCGTTCGAACAGTATCTCCTCGTCTACTTTAGATTCAAAAAATGAATTTACATGTAGTTCATGATAAACATCAGTATCAACACTACCAGTTAATATTTCTAAATGATCTTGTCTATGATAAAAAGGAGCAATTATAAAACTGCTATATCCTTTAGGCGTTTTTAATTCCCACGGGTTTTGCCATTTAAATGATCCTTTCCATTGATCTTCTTTAAACGGATAGTTATCAATTTGTTCATGTGGATGATTAGCGGCACTAAACAATGGTCGGCCGTTTTGATTTAAGTTAGGTGGAGTGTCAAATACAATCTCTTCACCTACGGATGCTTTTATTTTCGTAAGTTTATAGTCACACCATAATGGAATAATATAACCCATGTTAAGCATATCAAGTATTCCTGGACAACTTCTTACAGTAGCCCAAGCATGTGTGTCATATTCGTTTTTAGGTTTTTGTTGTTGAAACCATTCAGGCCAAAACTCACTAGCTGGAACTGGTGGCAGAGTTTCTTCTAATTCTTTAAATTGAGTAAAAAATAATATATCATTTGACTTCATAATTATTCCTCATAAAATTGACCATTAGGTTCATCTTGAACATTTGCCTTTAATGTTTTAAAGACTAGTGTTATTCTAGGGGTTGATTTAAATGGGCTTCCGTAATGTTCCATTTCAGCTGGAAAAATTATAAGTCTATTTTGCTTATAAGGAACTTCTTCTACATATAGATCATCGTCAGGCACTGGTCTATAAAAGAATGAACCTTCTTCGTCTTCTGGAGTCATCATTAACATTACACTATGTCCGGCATCTGCTATACCTTTAGAGTCTACATGGAACATACCTTGCATACATGGATGTTGTACATTAAAATATATTCTACTAAAGTTAATAGGATAGTCAAAAAGTTTCTCAATTTTCTTAATTAGATAACCTATTGTGTTATCAGAAGGATTAAGATCATGTGAATACATCTTTCCAGCTTCTTTACGAGAACGCTCAACAAAGTAATGGGGGTATTGATTTAAAAATAACTCGCCTAAGTACGAAGTTAGATCAGGGTCTAACCAATTATCAATTTGTTTAATTTCATATTTCATGTTTGCATTCCATCCTTTAGTTTACATGTATATGTAACAGTTTTCCAAGGACCGTCTTCCGGAAAAGATTCATATTGAAATCTAGTGTCAGTACATTCCATGTAGTCGTCAAATTGCTGAATCTCTTGGCTAACACACATTCCGTTTGTTTTACATACTGTTAGGATTAGTAACCAGGTTATCGTTAATGTCATTATATAAATCATTCATCTAGCTGTTCGCATATCAAGTTCATTTGTACAGTAATTGCGACAGCATACGCAATTGCATGAGCTTTCTTAAAATAGTATTCACCACTCTCTGGGCGAAGCCATATAGTCTTGCCAATCTCTGTCCAAGTCTTCCCTATTAGGGCCCGTTTCCCTGGACGTATCATCGCTAGTATCATTGCTAGTTGTTCTACAGACCGTGGCTTCATCGTTTCCAAAATTGAACCATGTTCTCCTACGTGAAACAATTGCTTTACAAAATCCTTGTGATCTAGAAGTTCCCATAATGGTTCCTTTTTTACTAACGTATTTAAATGATCTTCATCTTTAACATCTTTATAAAGACTTACATTTAAAAGATCCAATTTAAAATACCCTCTGTCATCTGCAGATTTATGATCTACTGTTGACATATTATCCACTGGATTGCTTGGAATTTCTGTAAAGTAAACTCCTGTGTTGTGTTTCTTACCTGAATTTAATTTCGCAACTCGGTGCTCTAATTTATCTAGAATAACACTTCTATCTGCAAAATCAATATCAATATCTGGCATAATTTATCCTATGTATAGTATGGATCATTAAAGGTAGGATCGTCAACCCCTTCTACAGCCTTTACTTCAGGTACATAATGTTTAAGCATATTTTCTACACCCAATTTTAATGTTACTGTACTACTTGAGCACCCTGAACAAGATCCACTCATTAACATAAGTGCAACTCCTGTTTCCATATTAAAATCTTCAAGTCTAACTTCACCCCCGTGCATTGCTACACTTGGTTGAATTTTATCTTCAACTAAAAAATTAATCTCTTTAATTATTTCTTCTTTTGTTCTATCGGTCGCTATCATTATCTAGGTTCTCTCTATAAATTACTTTCCCTTGCTACTTCTTTAACAAGTTCAACATCGGCAACATGTCTTTTAAAACGCACGGCCCAATGTTGCGGGTTTAATACATGAAATACTATTTGTAACTGTTCGTCATTAAATTTGCTTAACATTTCCTTGCCACTCTTACAGTTTAGTATTAACCATGGACTTATTTTACCATCTTTAATATCTTGACACGCTCTATTCAAACTAGCATAAGAAAAATAATGGTTCCACTGAGCTTCTTTGTCAATGCCCCAATCCATCATTGTCTTAACAGATCTTTCAAGTGCCGTTTCTACACTTTCTTTAAGTATTAATTCTAATGCATACTTTTCATATAACTCTTCTCTACACCAGTGATCTAATTTAACTCCACTAGTAACTACATAGTCTACATACTTGTCAGGATATAAAGGTCGTACGTTACTGACAAAACTGCCAAACTTGACAAAAGCATTATAGTAAGGACTCTCACAAAATTCTTCATAAGTTTTTACTCCAGCATATTTCTGGCACAATTGATAGAATCTTATAAATGTAAGATGACCTAATTGCACTCGCTTTTCATCTTTTTGAAAATGACGTCTTTTCTTTTCACACATATGAACAGCAAGAGTTTTTTCTCTTGTGTATCCTGCATTACAATACTTACAGATGTATGGCTTAGAGTTTGACATCTTTTTTCTCGTATCCCAAGTCTTGGGCAAGTTCTTTAAGTTCCGCTTTTGTAGATATTCTAGCAAGTAATTCGACCTCGTCTTCTTTCATATTAGGATATGTTGTTGCTAAAAACTTTGTTGCTGGAGTAACTTTTATTTTTTTCTGTCCTATCCAGCCATGCCTACGTGGCGCTCTTTTAGCATTATGAGTACCACACAATGTTAACCATTGTAGCTTTGGATGTTTTGCAATAGCCATATAGTTTTTGTTGAAGTACTCGTTAGTTAACAAAACTGCTAACTCTTGTGCATCACGGTCACCTTCAACAATACTTGCATATCTATTTAAAAGCCAAAAAGTTAAATCTTTCTTTTCTTCTTCGGTCCAGTCGTCATACGCTGACTTTACATCGCCATCCATACAAGCGAAGACTTCTGATAATGGTAACTTTCTTTTAGAACTCATGTTTATATTATACTTTCTTATTTGTTAGAAGTCAAGTATTTCTTTTTATACCATTTTGCAAATTCAGGATCTTCTTCAAATTCTACAACAACTTGTCTTGCAGATAATTGGTCGGAACGAATGCAATCAGCTAATTCTTGATATTCGTCTTTGTACATCATAAATTTTAAAGATACCTGAACATCACGTTTTTTCATTTAATGGTCTCTCCAATTTATTAGCTTCTTCTTCGGACAGGATGTTACCATAATTTGGCCATCCATATACATTTGGGTCTTCCCCCAGATATCTCCAACGTATTACTCCTGTATCAGGATTACGTTCATAGATTTTAGGCTGTTGGTCCTTCATATTTTCGAAACTCCTTTCTTAAGACGACATCGTCATTTTCATTAGATGTCCATCCTTCGGGTTTTAAGCGCCAAGATGTTCTTTTCATTATATAATCACGACATCCTTGACACCATTGTTTATTATTTCTATCGTGAATTCGTACGTCAACTCTTTCAGTCCATGCACATAGTGGACATTTGTAGTGATACAAAGGCATTTATTTCTCCTTGACAACTGTTCCTACAGTTCGTCTTACAATGTCATTATGGTCGAACTCAGCCCAATAAAGTTCAAAAGCTACACCATCTTTTATACCTTCAAATTGATGAATCTTTCCTGGCTTAACTACAGTAAAATCTCCTGGTCCAAGAATAGTTTCATCTACTAATCCTTCTTGTTCTCCATCTTGCCAAACACGTACAATCATCGAACCTTGTTCAACATAGAAGCCGTTAAACTTATATTGATGTTCGTGTTCTGAACATTTATAGCCTGCTTTAAATTCAATACGATGAAATTCTAATACACCGTTAGCATGAATTAATTCTGTTTGACCCCATACTTTACCCGCTTTTACTGTCATATCTTTTCTCCAAATTTAAAATAACTTTTCTTTACCATCAAGATTTAGTTATAGTTTTAATTCCTCTTTAACTTTTTTCAAATCAAATTCTGTATCAATACCATATCCAGTTGGAGCACATGCAGGTTCAACGTGAATATCGATTCCTTGGTTTAATATAGTTAACTGCTCCAATTTCTCAGCTAGTTCTAGCTCAGACTTACCCATTTGCAAATATTGTTTTAAAAAACTAACGCGATAAGCATATAGGCCAACATGACGGAAACACAAATCTAAGTTAATCTCACTGCTATTTCTAAAAGCAGGAATCGGTGATCTTGAGAAGTACAATGCTTTACTGTGTGAAGTATATACAACTTTAACGCAATTTAGATCAAAGTAAGACTCTTTACTATCAAGTTTTTCACATAGCGTTGCAACACTCATACTACTATTAATTAAATTAGAAGCAACTTGGTTTATTGCACTAGGACTCATCATAGGCTCATCACCTTGAACATTAACAACCACTTCATCATCATTAAACTCTAAAGATGTAACTACTTCAGATAAGCGAGAAGTTCCAGATGTGTGGCTTGAGTCAGTCATACAAACCTCAGCACCAAAGTCTTTAGCAACTACACTTATTCTTTCATCATCCGTTGCAATAATTACACGTTTAGCAGAACTCATAACTGCATTTGAATAAGTATGCTCAATAAGTGTTTTGCCATTTATTTTTTCCAGTAGCTTTGCTGGTAAACGACTAGAAGCATATCGAGCAGGAATGATAACTGAGAAATCCATTACTATATATCTTCTCCAAATTTAAATAACTTTTCTTGTACATGACAATCAATATTTACATATCGTCTAACTGTAGTTGGATTATCTCTTGGCGTAACTCCGTGTATGCTATCGACTGTATTTAGAAAAGCTACTAGTGTATTTTTTGTATAAGGTATATGCCCAACAACTTCAATATCATCGGGTAATGCTTCACGTCCACCACCTTGTCTGCGCCATTGTCCTTTTGTTTTCTTTTTATAAACGTTCAAGCCTCCGTCATTGCCTTTATCAGTAAACTTTTTAAAGTAAAATAACAATGCAAATAATTCTCTAGCTTGATCAACATGGGGTGTTCTAATATGTTGACTGTCGATAGCATTTATAACAAATTGCATTTCCATTTTCATAGCATCAACGGGTTCCGCATCGTATCTAAGTTTTACTAAAGATCTTGCATATTTAACATGTAATCTATCGCCATAATGGCTTTTTATTGCTTCACTAAGTACTTGTACAACTTCATCCTTAAAAGATTTACTAGTATGGAAGTCAGCAAATGCTTTCCACAATGGAGTAATAAAACTATAGTCCCAATCTTTTTGTTGGTAGCGTTTATCACCAAAACCTAAAGTTTCACCATTAAGCATGTGATCCTCTGGATACTCTTCTTCTAATGATTTATATAATTCCCAAGGTAATACTTGTGGTATATGAATATGTGGGAACGGATCCATTTTAAGATGTTCTGGTTTAAAATTTTGTAATATGGATAAATTCATTTATATCTCGATTGTATTTCATCACTTGAAATATTATCATTATTATATAAATGTTGTTGTGGAGAACTAAACTCATTATTCTCTAACTTTTGCATAACTGCAACAATCATCGGATCACGATCCCATGTATCTAAATCAAAATCATGTCGGTATCCTTTATCACGAGATAGTTTGCCGCCAAGTTTTTCAATACGACCAGCGTTACTTTCGCCAATCCATAATTGACATAATTTATAATTGTTTTGCAATGCTAGGCATGGAAATAAATTAGGTTGAAAATTATAGAAACCATGATCAACCCATCTATAAAAAGGCAATACGTGTACCATAAAGCCGTTGGGCTGACATAAGTCATGAGCATTTTTAAAGACCATATATTGATTGAAGACATGTTCCCCTGTCCCATTATTAGTTACTAAATCGAATTTTTCATTAAATCCGTAATGTTTACCTAGATCCATATTTAGATCTAGTGCAACTGCATCCTTATCTGTGTTTACATCAATAGCAAGATATTTTTTAAATCCTATATCATGATAAAATTCTTTTGTTGTAGAAAGATTCGGAGTTCCTGTAATGCCAAGTCTATTATAAATTTTAGAACGTGACTTATTATTTTTTAATCTTTGATTCCCAAGTTCAACTACTGACGGTGTACTCTTTCCGTTATCCGTAATTTCATCTAAGATAGTATCTATTGCATTAGTTATTAAATTTGTAAAAGACATTAAATGTAATTAACTCCTATATTAACTCTAACATTTGCATCAGTGCATGTTGTACTTGCATGTTCTAAACTTCCGTCAAATGTTACGAGTCGGTTAGCTCGACTTTCTATTTTTGTACCATCTTCTAAAACTGTATAACCGTTGTTAGAATTAATATATAAGATTGAAGAGGTGTGTTTAATGGCAAAATCAGAATGCCATCCATGTTGATGATGCTGTCCTACGTTAGGATAAAGATTAGCTTTAACACGTATTAATGCCGTAACATCAAGGGCATCTATAAGTGGGTCAAATACACTTCCATAGTTTGTCCAATACTTATTATCTCTATAATAGCCATGTGTAAAGTAATAGTAATCACCATCATCAGTAGTCGGTGTGTCAGCATACCCTACTACTCCGGTCATATAATTCCAAGGAAAATGATCGCCCATAAGTTGATCAGACATAAATCTAAAAACGTCTCTGTCCAAAAAGTTGTCTTGTATTGTGTATTCTGTTGCCATCATAAATCAAATCTCATAGTAGCACGGGCTCCTGTAGTAACTTCTTCGTATGTTGTACCAGCTGGAATATATAATAAATCTCCAGGGGTTAACCAAGTTTCACCTGTACCGGTTAAAGCATATCCTACCTTTCCAGTCCCTCCGACAAGCAATATATCTTTTTTATTACTATGTGGTCCAAGTGTAGGGGCGTCCGCATCAAACGAAACATACAGGCACATACCTTTAACTTCTTTTAACCTTCCTACTTCGTTAAATGCATTTTGTATCGAAGCAGGATAATGCGTTGAATGTAATATCATTGTTGGTAAGTTGTCTGGATCAAGGTCTCCATCGATGATTTCGTTGCCTAGATATTTAACACTTTCAGGATCATTTGTAGAATCCCATTCTATTTTTTCTAGTACATCTTCCCATCTAATTTCCGTTGCTTTTGGAAATTGGGCAAGTACTATCATAGGCTGTGATACTTTCTCTTTAGGCATTTTTCTCCACCACTACAACATATTTGTTATTAGGATGTACTACGCCTTTTTTATCTGTTCTTGTTTTCTCTGCAAATTCATGGTGTATAATTTTGCCGTCAATGTGTTTCTCTATTAACGGTTTCCACCAACCAGGATTTTCAACAATAAGATGTGCATTACGTCCGTCTGATAGATGCTTTTTAGCAGGACTAGTTGCAATAATTAAGAATGCAACTTTTGTAAATAATTCATTTATATGCTTTAATACATTCTCTAAAAATACAGGTTCAATGTGCTCTAGTACATCTGTAGATACAAGCATGTCAAATGTTCCTTCAGGCCTAGTATTAAAATTAGAATTTCCTGGATCATATCCTTGAACTCTCATGTCAGGATACGCTTCCTGTAACGCTAACGTTACTCCACCTTTTCCGCATCCGTAGTCAACAATGCTTTTTGGACTATATTTTCTAATCCATTTCTCTGTTTGTTTTAACCCCTTAGCATCACCAAATGAAGCTTTTTCACTATGTAGTTGAGCTAGTTGTAATACATATTCTTCACTAATTGTCTTCATTTAGTCTTTCCTCTTGTTTTCTTATAGCAAGTTTGCGTTTCAAATATCCGCCTGATATTGAATGAGCTACTCCACTATTTAATTGGTCTTGTCTCTCAGAACTTATAAGATGGCAGTGAATTTCTACGGGTTTATCAGACATTGGTACTAGTTGTAACCAAGGTAATCCAGCTGGAATTGTAAGTTGAGTATCGTGCGGAATAAAGATATTATTTAAACAAGCATGTTGGTACTTGTATTCTATAAGTCCTGGAACAGTCCAGTAAGATAAAGGATTATCATGATGCCAATCTGGTTTCATCCAAACCCATTGCACTCCTGTTTCTTCTACTAACGTCCACGGAGATGTAATTTTAACATGAGCCAATCCCGGCTTATGATGTTCGAAATCACGTCTATCATGTTCTACTATTTGTATATAATCAGGTACTGCATGGAAAAACTTATTGCCACCAGCATCTACTCTGGCATGAAGTTCACACCAAGCAGGAAATATAATTCCTTCTTTAAGGATGCCGTTAATTGCAGGACAAGTTTTTAATGTTGCAACAGGCATTTTGTCATAGCCAGGCATATCTGTTTCTCTATGCTGTGGTAAGTTTTTCCACCAGTCGGGAAGAAACTTTCTAGCTAACATAGGTTGGTAAGCATCATACTGATCTTTCTTATCAGTATATGCATTTACTACAATAGTATCTGTTTTCTTTTTTTTCCAAAACATATTATAGCAATGCTCCATAATCAATCATCTCGCTTTGTCTACTAATGTCTTTAACAAAGTAAGCACATAACGGATCGTCACCGTCTTCGATCGGAATTGCTAACAACTGACCGTTTTTCATTTTAGGAAAATACCATTTAACATCATTATAAAAATTAGTTATTTTTATGTCTCCCCAATTTAACGTATAACTTGTTAGAGGATTAAACAAGAATGCTTCGAAGCCTCTATCATTTAAACTTGTTAACGGTAGTACTTCGATGTCTCCAGCACCTTGACTATCGCCAACAGCTAAACTCCAGTCTACCGGCATAGTGATTTCTCGGCCATTGATTTCTAATACCATCGCAGGAGCACTGAAACTTTCTAAAAAGATTAGCGGAATAAAAAAGAAATCTGGTTCTTTAGAATTTGAATTATCTAAAACAGCAAATCTCACATCGTCCGTTAGTTCTTCTGGTAAGTTATTAAGATGGAATGTTTTGTTCTCTAATGTTAATATTTTCATTTATTTTCCTTTTAAGTCCAGTCAAGTTTTTCTATTGAAAAAGGATACTGAGCTTCTTTATAAAACTTTTTACGTTGTGTTAAATGTCGCTTTGCATACTTACACGTTGACGTAATATCCCATATTTGTACAAAGTCTTTGTCTTCTGCCTTACGTACACCTCTGCCTATTGATTGTATAACACGAACAAAGCTCTTACCAGGTTCTATTAGAACAAGATTAAAAATGCGAGGTATATTAATCCCTACAGCCGCAACGCCATAAGTTGCAATAATAACTTTGTTAGTTGCTAATTTAACTTCGTCATATTGCTCTTTCCTATCTTTTAATTTTACATCACCTTTAATAAAAACTGCTTCTGGTATTTGTTCTGCTAACAGTTCTCCTGCTTTAATACGGTCTACAAGTATTAATGTATTTCCTGAGTCTCTAATAGAGCTCATCATTTTGCCTATATATGCTATTCTTTTTTCATGCGTAACAAGATATTTTAATTCTTCTGCGTATCCATTATGCACTTGTGTATCTATTAATTGTACTACATTAACATGACAGTTAGATAATACACCTTTATCTTGTAACTCTTTAGCAGTTATCTTTCCTATTACAGGCCCTATACTTGCTAAGATTGCCTGAAATTCAAAATCTTCTTTTGGTACAGTTCCTGTTAAGCCCCATCTAAGTGGAGTATTTTTTAGATTCTGTGTTAGTAATTTTTTTAATACTTCAGCTTTAGCTTGGTGTACTTCGTCAACAATTAATGTTTGTACGCCTTCTAAAAACTCTGCTAGTGTTACTACAGCGTCATAGTCTTTACTTTTCTTATCAAGTATGTTCAAACTTTGCCACGTACAAATAGTATGCGTTTTACCAAGTTCTTTTCTATCACCAAAGTATACACCAACATCTAATCCACAGTTAACATAATCTTCTTCTGTTTGTGTAACTAAACTTTTATTAGGAACAATTACAAGTGTGCGACCATATGGTTCACAAAGATGTGATAGTGTTGCGGTAATAATTGTTTTGCCAGCCCCTGTGGCAACTTCTTGTAATGCTTGTGGAGTTTCTAAAAAATTATTAACAACTTCTACTTGGTAATCTCTTAATACAATTTTTTCACCAGCGGCGATGTGTCCTTCGGGCCAAGTTTTATGTGCCCAATAGTCCTTATCAATTTTATTAAATGCTAAGTTATGCTTAATCCGAAGGTCGCTAATTTCTGCAACTTCTACTCCTGAATCTACTAAAGTATTAACAATAATATCAAGATGGTTAACATATCCTGTTCCTCCTATACCAAAAAAGTTAATCTTGCCGTCCCAACGACCTAATTTATATTGCGGTAAGTATCTTGCATAAGGTACTGCAAACTTTAATTTATTTGCAATCTTACGTCTATACTCAACAGGAAGATTTTCAACCTTTACATTAACTTCATCTTGAATTACTATTCGACAGCTTACCATTAAATTATTTCTACCTTTCTGTCACCAATTTGACACAATGTTCCAAACGCCGATACCTCAGTATCGTACTGTATGTATAAATCAGACCCTGAAATATATCCATCTACTTTAGAATAGTTTCTTCTACTACCAACAGTAAATGCACACGAAGGTCGCCATTGAGTTTTTATTAAGGGCTTGGGAACCTTATTACTATTAATATACACTATTTTTGTTTTGTTGTCAACTATATTATTTAAGTGGTTCTCTCTGATGAAATGGTTAAATTCGTTTCCTTTTGGAGAATCTAATCTAAACATAACACTCATTTCTTCTGTTGGAATAAAATTTACAAATCGTCTATGCAGTTCAATTAGTTGATCGTGTGCTTGTTTACTATCAAGAACTATTAACAATGGATACCGATCCAACTCTTGTATACTTGCTAACACATGGTCAAGCGTCCATTTTGAACTATCAATACATATTTGCGAATGCGGTCTTTGTGTAATTTTTGCTGTAAGTAACGAACAATGTTTAAAACTTTCTAATACAGAATTTTCGTCGATCCACTCAAATCCATATAAGTATCTTCGGTCATAGTATTTCCAAAGATTGGTTTGGGCAGGAAGTTCTCCAATACTATTAACACAATGTTCTACTCCTTTAACAGGTAGATTAGCTATTTTATAATTGTAGATACCTGGAATATAGTCTTGTTTATTATTATCAAATTCTACTAGTTGATTATATATGTCCATAATTAGTGGTTCTATATCAAACTTCTTTTCAAATCGTTTAGCTATAGTAACAAGTCGCATAACATATCTTTCTTCAAACGGAAAAAAATGCTGATGCTTTTCGTAGAAGTATTCTTTATCTACACTATTTTTTAAATCTTCGATATGTTTTAGAACTTTTTTATTAAAAGGAAATCTAATTACAAGCATCGTCATATCTTTGTAATCTAAAAGTTTAATCCAATGCTCTTCATTAATTTTACGTAACGGATTACGTAATCGTTCAATACACTCATTAAGATCTATTTCATGTGAATCGAACTGCTTTGAATAATAATCAACTAATAGCTTTTGTACAAGGGTATATTGACGTTGAGTTAATGCAGTACCTCTAAATACTTGTTTAGCAATACTAAACATTATCTTATGATTGTCTTTGTGTAATGTAAAATTTTGGAGTTTAGAGAGTGTAGGGTCTTCGTGGAATTTAAGTTGGCTTATTCCGGCAACTAATTCCAAGCAATCTTCAACAGTAAGAGATTCTTTTCCAACACTTTTTCTAAACATAATATAACTATTATACTATGTTAGAAGGAAGAAGTCAAGTGTTTATGTGGCAATCCTTGAGAAATTTCTTCAATTGTCCATTCAGTATACGCTAAATCATTAAGCCACTGTTGTCTATTAGGCATAGCTGGATTATTAATAGTGTCTAATGAAGTGTTACTGACATCCCAGGCTAAACTTTCAGGACCTACAAAAACAGGAATGCCACCAATAACTGCTTGGGTAGCCGGGTTGCTAGACCAATTTACTACTGCCCATGCATTATGGAAATCAAAGTCAAAGTCATCATATGTATTTGGAATTTGTTGGGGTATTTCGTATGTTACGTTTGTAAATGTTTTAAGTTCAGTTAATGTTAATTTATTTCTAGGATGTGAACGAACAATTATAGGTCGTGCTGTATGGTGTCTTATAGTCTCAATAGTAGCAAGAACCCATTCCTTCATTCTTGGCATATCGCGCCATTGGTGACTTTTATCATGCTGGCCGCATATAATTATATCTCTGCCACTAGTGCGCCAGGGATGTAACTTTAAATTTAATAAGTTTGCACGTTCAGGACCGTTTTCTTTAGGACCAAAATCTGCTTCCCTATTAATTCCGTTAATCCCAACCTTCCAAGTAGTACCTCGCTTGATACCACCAACTTCTAAAACTACTACTGGTTTATTTTGCGCCTTGCATATTTCCCATAGGTTTTTGTTTGGAGCCATTCTCCCGTTCCACAGAATACTCCAAATGACACATACGTCACTGTCATGATCGTTAAACACAACATCGTGACCGGAAACACGACACCCACTAGCAAAATTATCAAACACGTTTCTACTGTTTTTTGCACCATAATCTGTCCATAAGCTAAATTTCATTTATATTTAGAGCAGTTATACTCCACTCCAATAGTCTTCAGTTCTATTTACTAATAAATCTTTTTTTCTACTACTGCCTTCTGTCTTACGTACACCCTTCATATGATCAAGCCAAGTTCCTAATACAGAATTAATTAGAGGATGTCCACCACCTCCAGTCTTTGCTATATTGTTATAAATGTGTTCACTATAATCTAATACATTAGGGTACTTTACTTTCATCTGATTTAGTATATGTCCAAATACAAATGAGTCATGCCATTCATCTAATTTAAAAATACCATCTTCGGCTTCTTCGTAATAACGTTCGAACTCGTCTAAAAATTGTCTACACATTCTATCTTTAATATTCAAACCGTAAAAGCCACACTCAGGCCATGTTTGACTTCCGATACCTCTACCTACATACGTGATCCATTTGTTTCTTGGCAATAAGTCAGATATTTGTTGATAACTCCAGTTACTATGAACAAAGGTGTCAGCATCAATCCATACTATCCAAGTAGCTTCGGGGTCTTGACATTCTTTAAATACAGAATAAACTTTATTAGCAAACCTAATAGCATGCCATTTAAACTCTTTATGATGATCACGTGGACGTCTTTCGGGCCATGGACATTTGCCATTTGCTTTAGGTACATCTTTCCATTTTTCTTTAAAGGCTGTTAGTTTTGTTAATTCTTTTTGATCTTTAATAATAATTTGTTGGGGTCTAGGATTACTTGGTTGACAATCTTCAGCATACACTATCAATGGAATATTATTATCGACACGCTCTGCAAAACTATTAATAAATCGTTGTCCGTATTCAACTAATCCCGGTTTATGAAATGTAGTTACAAATTTAATATCCATTTTTTATTTCCTTTATATAGCTATTCAAATAGTCTTTAGTATCCTGTTTTACTTCAGGAGTAAAAAGAAAGCCAAATGTTTGTAGACGCCATAGTAATACCTCAGGGCCTTTTAAAAGACGATACCAATAAAATGGTAAAGATATTAGTGGCATTTTATTCATTCCTGACCGACACAAAATAAAATCTTGAATCTGTTGTCGCGAGTGTCGAATAAGCTCCCAGTTTCCACGTTCTTTTAACGCCTTGGATATTCTAAGAATATTTAAAAATACTTTAATCATTCTTTGGCTTTTTGTGCTTCATCTTTAGTCTGCGTATATTTTAAAGCCGCTTTGCCTTTGTTTCGTTTTCCTTGATGGAATACATTTTCTCTTTGCCATGCCATAGCCGTTCTAGGGTTACACGTACATTGATATCTAAATACAGCATCGCACTTTCTACAAAATCTTGAATTAACTCTACCATCCATTATATAAAATTCCTCATGTGTTGCCATGCTTCACCAGTAAGTAAATCTTTGAAGCTCCAGTGGCATTGTGCTATGTTATTAATCCATTGAGTTCTATCTTTTTTCTGTAGGTTGTTTATGTCAGCTAAGTTAGTATGACATACTTCAGCTACTTGACTTGCAGTAGGATCTTCTACTATTACTGGTACGCCCTCAATTACACTTGCTACAGCTGGACTACTATTATAAACGATTGTAACCATACTCTTTGCTAAATCATGTTCTATACGAGGTTCAAAACTAATACGTACATTAGGTCCATGAATTTGTTTTGTATATTCAGGAGCCTTCTTATCTCCAGGGTGCGGTCTAACTATAATTGGTCTTTCGCTATACTGTCTAATATCTGCTATTTTACTATTAGCCCATTGTACAACATCTTTGCCCTTCATTGACCAGCCACCATTGCGTTGTAGACATAACAAAATACATTCACGTTCATTTATTGACCACGGTTGTAAAGTAACACCTAAGTCTCTTTGAATCTTGCGCCACTGACTGTCTGTTGAATTCTTATTACAATAATTTCCAGTATCATTAAAAACACCATTAACACTATATCGTAGATAATGATGTGGTTCGTTAGTTATTGCTTTATATAAAAATAAATTACTATCTGCTGTTATAAATGCTTTATTTCTTGTATTATTTGATATGCCTCTTCTAAGTTGTATGTGTGGGACATGAGCACTTCCTTCATGTATAAAGCCTTGCATCATTGCAACATCACATTCTAATAACTCAAACCCGTCATAGACAAGACCATTATCTCCACATTCTCTTACTCCTGCAACAAAGTTACGTATAATTTGTTCCTTATGATTATGCTTTAACGGTTTAGCTCTTGTTCCAGGTGGAATAACTTTAGTGTAACCGACTACTCTCATTTTACTATACTCCAAGCATATCCATTTAACATCTCGTCATACGTAAACTGATTATTAGCAAGGTAACGACAAAGCCAAGTTAGTTGTTTACGTCCTGGATGTTTTGCAAATTCAATGTGCGACAGTTTTGTTTGAGCAATATCTTGAGCACAATTAGGACCTAATACTATTGCAGGTTTTCCATAAATCATTGATTCTAAGGCCGCAATACTATTGTATGTTACTAAACAATGTACATCACCATCTAGTGCTTGTTCCATTGTATTAACTGATACTCGAGCTTCTCTACTAGGTTTCTTTCTAATTTCAACATCTCGTTGTGTATGTTTTTGAATTTGCATAACAGTATTTTCAATCCAGATATCTAAATCTAATTCAAAATACTTCATTACTTTTTCGCTAGGAGGAACTAAAAGAATTTTCTTTCCAGGCTTAACATCTTTAAACTGTATAGCAAGACGCTTCCATCGTTCACCACCATAATGCTGAGGAGCTTTTAGTAATAGATTAGCATCAAGTTTTCTTTGTGCAGTTATATCATCATCACCTGCTTCTTTTACATTATCTTCTAGTCTATCTCTAGCAGGCATGTGAAGGTTTTGTAATGCATTTTTAACTATTCGATGATAAGTCTTTTTACCACTAGGATTTGTTGGGCTTGGATTATTTCCAACATATCCGGTATCCATAAAATAAAAATCTCTGCCCACTTCAATACATTTTTTAATAATTTTAGTTTTACCTAACCCCCTTACTAAGATTGGAGTTTTGTCATCCCAGTCTATATCGTCAGCTCTAATATATCTGCCATTGGATCCTAACGCCATTGCCATTACAAAAGAATCAACTAATCCAAATGGTGATTTTTCTTTTTTCTCTACTTTTTTAATTCCGCTATCAACACAAATTAGATTAGGCTTTTTAACATCTTCAAATGCTCGCGTTACTGCATTAACAGCATCCTTAGCCTGGCCTGTTGCTACAGCGGCAAGTATATGATTAACTAAATCTTTTAATTCTGGTTTCAAGTGTCTAGGATCCCATTCCATTTTATTTTCCCTGCATAGTTTCTGCAAGTACATCTTTCCAAACTTGATTATACTCACAGTTTCGATAATCTTTAAACCAAGGCCCACCTTCTGTATAATGTAATGCTTTAGGTTTACCGTCCTTTGGTTCTTTATACCAGCCCACTAACCAATTCCAATCAATCGGTAATGAACCAATTTCTTCATCTTCTAACCAAGAAAATCTATGTAAATATTTTCCTGTTGTACCTTCATCATTAATTACATCAACTGTTAAGTTTTGATTACTTGGATGTCCGCAGTTCCATAATACTAATGAACTCCAGTTTTTTCTTGGATATTGTGTTTGTACTCTTCCATCCATCTTCGAGCCCGGCTTTGGTTTATACTCATGTTGTACGCACATAACAGCATACTTGTCATCAACTAAATTAAATAAGTTTTGTACATCTTCTAAAAATACAACATCGTCATCACAAAATAATGCCCACCCTTTATAATCCATTAGATGCGGAACAAGGAACCTAGTAAACGTAAACTCAGTTGATCCAAGTTTATCAGGTTCTCTCCAGTATAAGTTGCGTTGTCGTAAATCTTGTTGTGCTAACGGCTCAACTTTAACATCACTATTAAATCGTTTAATACTATGTTCACACACTTGCCAAGGAATGTCGCTCCGAGTATCGTATCCAATAAAGACGTTATTCATGCACGTTCCTTCCTACACCAAATTGCTGTCTGGTCAATAGTATGTATCTCCATTGTATCTCCAAAGACGTCATGAAAGGCTTTTTTACTACCTTGCCAACTATTATAGTCATCAATTACACATATACCACCTACTGATAACTTAGGCCAAAGTACCTTTAATTCCTTATACGTACTTTCATACCAATCAGTATCTAATCGAAGTAATGCAATATTAGTTGGTACATTTCCCGGATTCTCAAGTGTTTTACATACATCACCAACAACATACTTGGTTTGACTTTGTGGAATAAATGGATTTATATTCTCAACAACTTCATTTAATTCTGCCCTGCACCACTGATCATAACCTTTTTTTGCCTTAGTACTCTGATGTGCAAATCCATAAGATCCGTCAGCGTTAATTCTATAATCTTCTTCAGTTGGTGTTGTCATACCTTCAAATGTATCATACAACCAAAATTGTCTTTTGCTTTTTGTGTTTCCTAACCAAGCACTAATTATTTGGCCGCCTTTATAAACACCACATTCTACTATAGCACCTTCAATTTTTTCTTTATCTAATTCTTTAACAGTATGATATGTATGTAACAGTCGTCGACCACTTGTCATAGTATAAGGTTTACATACAGTTAGCATGTTCCATTCATCTTCTGTAAACTCTTCTTTACGCAATTCGTTTAACATATTATCCTAGAAACTTAAGATCCAAAAAAATACTACAAAACATAATAAAACAATCAATGCCCATTTTTCTGGGCCCTCTATGTTTCCATATTTCTTAGATTCTTCCCAAACTTCTTTCCAATTTATTTTCATAAGCGTTCAATGTCCTCTTCAACGCATCTTCTACCGTATTGTACTTCTAATATATGACACGGTTCTGTTGTATGATTACACCCTTGATGCCATTCATTTTCTTTAATTGTAACTGTTTCATTTACAGTAAATTGACCATTTTCTTCTACATCAGATGACACGTTTATTGTATTAACTGTACATTTGCCTTTAAGAATATACCAATGTTCTGCTCTATCTTGATGACGTTGCATACTTAAACTTTTGTTAGGCTCTATTACTAGTTCTTTAACTTTGTAACCATCCTTGTCATCTAGTACTCTGTACCAACCCCAAGCACGTATTGTTTTAGGGTTTTTCCATTCTTCTAATATCCAACTGCTAGAATTTTTCTTGTTATCTCCGCCAACTCCAAATGCAAATTTTACATCAGGATGAGCACCCCATTGTTTCATTTCAGGAATGGTTTCTTCTGTTCTATCTCCACCATTAGCAAAAATGATTTTTCTTGCACCTATGGCCATAGCTTTGTAAATTGCACCGCCGGCATCATCAACCCTATCGTCATTTGGAATATCAATAACATTATCAACAACTTTAAGATTTCTAATGATTTCACAGCGTTCAGCTATAGGCATAAACGCTCTTCCTTTTTTGCGTATTAACCATTCGTCGGAATTAATACCAACCCATAATTCATCGCCTAGCTCTTTAGCCGCTTTGAAATACGCAATATGCCCAGAGTGGAGAGGGTCGAATCCTCCTGTAACCAATACAACTGTCATCACAACTGTATTTAATCTTTATCGGAGAGTAGCTTGTATATAATTGATTAGTGTTTCAGGATCAGATTTTTCATACGGATCTTCGTCGTTACCTGTTTGATTAAATCCAGGTTCAACAAATGCTTGATCAACAATACCGTTAATAACATATACTGAATAACGCCACGAACGTGGGCCAAATCCTAGATGTCTTTTATTACAACTAACGCCCATTGCTTGAGAAAAATCACCATTACCATCAGCGAGTAGTTTAATATTCTTAATACCTAAACTGTCAAACCAAGCATTCATAACAAAGCCGTCATTAACTGAAGCACAATATACTTCGTCTACACCTAGACCTTTAAATCTATCATATGCTTCGTCATATGCTGGTAATTGTTTAGTTGAACATGTTGGAGTAAATGCTCCCGGTAGGCCAAATAGTACAACCTTTTTCTTTGTAAAAATCTCAGCAGTAGTAATTGTTTGAAAGTCTCCCATTACCCTATTAACAAATGTAGCATTAGGTATACGATCAAATCTTTCTATTTTTTGTATAGAACCTGGTAATGCAGGGTGTCCTATTCGTTCGAATTTATCTTTATATGCATTAGCGTACTCTTCAGGAGTCGGCGGCCGCTCAGTTTCGGTTTCAAATGTCTTGTCGGTCCCCCGGTGGTTGCCACCATATTGAGTTTTAAGTTGTTTACCGATATCAGTGTCAGTTAGTTTCATTTGTATATTTTCCTCCAGCGTTGATCATATATATTTTTATCATCTTCTGTTAATATATAGCTAGGAGATGCCTCCATTCGCTTTATTAATTCTTTTAAGTCTTTGCCTTCACTAGTTAACTCTTCGTCTGGTACATCTATTAAA
>Ga0209090_10000345_pt1 | contig 28680 bp, 15 predicted proteins | sample ArcticOcean_MG_C_9_FD_187432 | JGI IMG/M metagenome (GOLD analysis project Ga0209090, IMG submission 187432) | Marine microbial communities from western Arctic Ocean - ArcticOcean_MG_CB2_152 (SPAdes) (version 2) | ecosystem: Environmental > Aquatic > Marine > Oceanic | place: Arctic Ocean... | reverse complement strand
TTTTTTTCGTGATTCTTTTTTGTCACCGACATCGCGTAACAGCCGTTCACGTAGTGCTTCATGGAGCCACATGCCCTCATCAAACTCGAGAAGTAATCCGTGCTTGATGAGATTCTCAGGAGGGGTACCTTCCCATTCGACTGCAGCAGCAAGCCTCTCCCACGGAATAGGTTTGTCCGAAACAGCAAGGGTCGAGAGCAATTCATATTCATGGTCTGGTAAACCTGTTAAAATCTCTTCATCAAGGAACCGCAACCAATCTTCGTGAGTCGCCTGACCATACAACTCGAGTAATTCAAGCGCTAAGGGATGGCCACCGGTCGCTGCATGCACTTCATCAATGCCTACCGAAGGCGTGTGCTCCAACTGGCTCAGCCAGTTTTTGGTATCTTCAAGATTCAAGCCACTCAAAGGCATTTCACGAACAACGCCCCGAGTATGAACATCTCTGCGGTCATAGATCCGAAGTGTTGTACGAGAGATAAACAGTAATCGAAGCGGTGCTTTAAGTGATATTTGAATCAACGCTCCTAGTAAATCCTTAGCATTTTCTTCCATGTGGTGGACGTCATCCAAGACAATTAACCAATAGGGGGGAGGCCCTCCAACTTCGTTTTTGTATCGTTCCCGAATCGTTCGTGCATCGGTAAGATAAGAAAGCAATCTACGGCGCCAAGAATCGACATCAACGCTTCCACCAGGCGTCAGTGGGAGTGTTTCAATAAGGTTGTAAGGGTCATGCGTCTCATCAATTCCAAACCGATGAAGCAGGCTGGTTGCTAGGCCAAGTGAACGGTCCCACGGCTGGCACGGATACCAACAAATCGACAAGTATGGGTCTTCTTCGATACGTTGTTTGAGCCAATGCGCTACTAAAGTTGACTTTCCGATGCCAGCAATTCCGTGCACGACTGCACAGGGCTTCCGCTCATCAAACCAATCGTGAAGCGCTTGTAATTCATCTGCCCGTCCATGAACTGGACGCGTGAGTGGGGGCTTGTTGTGGTACGTTGCATGAGCGCCCGTCATCGGTGTTAGGCGTCCAGGCTCCGGAAGATTAGAATCATTTTTCTTGCTGATCGCTCCAAACCGAATATCTCCAAAAGTCAACACGCCTTCGTGCTGGGCATGCATTAAGACCTGCAACAATGTAATGTCAGCTGCAAGGCGTTCGGGTGCTTCTGTTGCCTCAACTTCCAATATGTCCCCTTCTGCATTTCGAAGCAACACTTTGATTGAGCCTAATGTCTTGGCTAATTTCCCAGCCCATTCTTTTCCTCGTTCGGTGAGTTGCCATGTCTTTTGGCGGCGGTCTTCACCTCGAACGGTACGTGTATGTTCCGTTACAAACTCATCCCGAAGAAGCGTCCGCATCGTTCGACTTACATTCGGCGGATGTTGAGCACACGCCTCGGCAATTCCTGGCCGAGTGAGTTCTGGTCCAACCACGTATCGGTCGTTTTGAACGATATGTTCTGCCAAGTGCAGCAAGATACGGTCTTGAACCGCGACACTGACCTTTGGCAAACCTGCGCCCATACATCTGCTAAGGTGCGTTCTATCTCAATCCTTTCGTAGCAATGCCGATGAAGAGAGAAGCAAATTATGGTGTTTTGTGAGATGTGCGTATTTTTTTCAAGGCTTGAAAGATATAGTATTCAAAGAGTGAAGGAAGCGGAATGCGATAAAAAAGCACCGTAATATATCATTTTGCAAGCATAACCATTGAACATTTACACCATAACGCCTTTTAGGTATGAAGAGTCCCGTATCCATGAACACCTCTAGAAGTGCCTTTTTCCTTGTGCTCTTGATGTTCTTCATGGTTTTAGCACCCCTCGCTACTGCTGCTGATTCGGATGGCGACGGTATTGATGATGGCGTTGATGATTGTCCTTGGTCTGCAGGAACCTCTACCCTCGACCGGAACGGTTGCCCTGACCGCGATGGCGATGGTACATCGGACCTTACCGATGGTTGGACAACTTCAAACCCGAATTTCCAAAACGAATATACAACGTCATCCAGTAGCGATTACACAGATGTCGACTTTTCCCCAGATGGAGAATTCATCGTTACTGCATCCGAAGATGGATTCGTCCGAATATGGAATAAAACTTCTCACATCAATACCAGGTCTGCCGCCACTACCGGCGATGTCACTTCCGTATCTTATTCACCTGACGGCATGTATGTCGCAGCTGGAATTGATGACGACACAATCGACATTTACTACTCGAGTAACCTCACATCAGTCCACGGTCCAATCAGTGCCGATGTTGGAAGTGGAGATTATGTCAACGATGTCGAATTTTCTCCAGACAGCAGTCTTGTGGCTGTTTCAATGGGCCGGTCCGGTAACGGGTGCTCCAATTGCCAAGTATTCCTCGTCAAAGTGTCTGATGGCCTTAAGCTAGGCAATGGAATGAATCCGAACGGTGAAGACAGATTTTATGATTCTGCTTTTTCACCCGATGGTGAATTGATTGTATTGGCAGGCAATGGTGACTTTTACATCGTCAATATCACCTCTCGAGCAACGGTCTACACATTGACCAATCCACCGGGCTCAGTTAATGCAATCGCTTGGTCGCCAGATGGGGCCTACATTGCGATGTGTGGAGGCTGGGAAGGCGGCTCAGCAAGTTTTGACATGTATGAATTCTCAGGCACTTCTTGGGTCAGAATTTGGGAGAAGTCAACAACAACCTCATGCTACTCGACAGATTTCTCTCACGACAGCAGTCAAGTTGGAGCAGGAATGGGTTATTATCAGGGCGATGGGGCGACTGCACGAATATACAACACCGATACCGGCGTTCAAATTGACGCATTTAACGGCCCCCGCCCAGGTGGTTGCACTAGCAGCGGAGGAGGAAATAACTGCGGTCAAATCAACGGTCTTTCATGGAGCCCGGACAGCACTCATATTGTAACCACCCATGGCCGAAACGACGAAGGCGTCTACTATTGGTTTGCAGACCTCGATGAAGATAACGATGGCTACAATACAACCGATCAAGGCGATGGCGTCGTTGACGCATTCCCAAGTGAAGGCTCTCAATGGAGCGACACCGATAATGACGGCTATGGTGATAATCCTGCCCCTGCTTTTCAACCCGATGCGTGCTTGACTGTAGCGGGGACTTCAACACAAGACCGCTTTGGTTGCCCAGATGGCGATGGAGACGGATGGTCTGATGACGGTGACACCTATCCGGCAGACCCTCTTCAATGGGTCGACGCCGATGGAGATGGTTTCGGCGACAATTACTACTTTGACCTCAATGGTGCCCAACTTCATTTGAATCAATCGGGTGACGCGTTCCCGAATGATAGTACACAGTGGAACGATACCGATGGAGATGACCGCGGTGACAATTATCAAAACGCAACGTGGAATAATGTCCGCCCCCCAGAATGGCCAGGTCTCCTTTTGAATGTAGCTACGAACATCGATACTTTCCCGCTTGACCGAACGCAATGGATGGACACCGATGGCGACTGGGTTGGCGATGCGCAAATGAGTGACCGTTCCGACGGTTGCCCAACAATTTGGGGTAACTCTCAGTATGACCGACTCGGCTGCGTCGATTCCGACGGCGATGGATGGTCTGACCCTGATGCTGGATGGCCTGCGACCTCCGATTGCTATGGGGCCGATGCCTTCCCAACTGACCCGACTCAATGGTGTGATGAAGACGGAGACGGCTTTGGAAGTAACCAAACTGGAAACAATGCTGACGAGTGCCCCAATCAAGCAGGCACTTCCACCGAAGATCGAATCGGCTGTGCTGATCGGGACGGCGATGGGTATTCCAATGCCGGCGACCCGTTCCCAGACGATTCCACTCAATGGGCAGATCGTGACGGCGATAACCGAGGCGACAATCCAAACGGCTCCAACGCAGATATATTCCCTGACGACTCATCTCAATGGGTGGATACCGATGGTGATGGTTACGGTGACAACCGTGGCGGAGTTAACGGCGATGTATTCCCTAATGATCCCAACCAATGGTCTGACTTCGATGGTGACGGCTTCGGTGATAATTTCATCGATGAAGACGGCGATGGAATCTCAGAAGGCCTGTCCGATGTTTGCAAAAACGTGTCTGGATACTCAGTCGATCCTTTAACACGGGGATGCAGTGATTCAGACAGCGATGGTTTTGTCGACCCTGTTGATGCGTTTCCATTGGACCCGTCCCAATGGTTGGACACTGACGGCGACGGCTATGGCGACAACACTGCAGTTCCAAGCGGTGATGATTGCGTAGATATCTATGGTAAGTCATTCGAAGGCACCCTACAGGGTTGCCTCGATTCAGATTTTGATGGCTGGGCAGATACCCTCGATGCTTTCCCGAATGATACCTTACAATGGAAAGATTCCGATGGCGATGGCTATGGTGATAACTATGATTGGTTTAATGAGACCATCCTCGACCTCGATAATCCCGGTCGAACGTTCACCATTCGCAATCAATCAGGAGATGCTTTCCCCCTCATTGCTGACCAATGGTCGGATATGGACGGCGATGGTTGGGGCGATAACCAAACTGGTTTCTACCAACCCGATGCTTTCCCATTCGAACTTTCTCAATGGGTAGATCCCGATGGCGATGGTTATGGCGATAACTTCGCCTGTAGCACTGATAATGTATGCCCGTTTGAGCCCGATGATTGTCGCAAGGAATACGGCGAATCGAATCTTGAAGAATACGGATGCCCTGACAGCGATGGAGACGGTCGTGGTGACAAGTATGACATATGCCCATGGGACCCTGCAATCACCAATGGCGTTTTGTCCGGTCCAAATGCAGTGGCATGTATGATTACCTCCGACCCGAACCTCGACGCAGGCAGTGGCGATGACGGTGGACTTGGATTCTCAACAACCTCAACTACTTTCCTCGTGATGAGTGGTTCAATTGTGTTCCTACTTGCGTTGATTTTAGTTGCACAATTTGCAAAGGCTTCATCGAAACGCAAGTCTTCGGCAGAACGGGCCATCGAACGAAAGACAGATCTTGCTTTCTCCGAGGAAGAGGAACGCCGTCTTAGTTGGATTGACCATTATGTTGCAGCAGGGCAACTCGACGAAGCTCGAGCCCTCGGTTGGACTGAAGAGCAAGCGACTCCGCAATGGAAGCAGTTTGAAATGCAACAACAAGCAACTGAAGAAGCATCAGTCCCGACAATGTTTGACCTCAATCAACTTTGAAGTTCGCTCCTTGTTACGCATTGTATGCACCGCTGACCTTTCAAGTAATGAGGGGCAATGCTCGTTTATGGCCGGCGATACGCGTAGCACCGTTGCTCTTCTCGCGTCGCTGTTACTCCTGTCCTCTTTTCCATTCCTTTCGGGTGCTGAAACTACCGATGTTGTTTTTGAAGTTGAAGAAACTTCATCCCAATCAAATGAATGGTATACGGCAGGAGATACGGTTGAACTTACAGCATTATTCACCAACAGTGGTTCGCAGGCTTCGATTGCCAATGACCCATCCTGTGGTGTAGTTTTACAAGTTTCAAACGCCTCAGGGACCCTCCTCATTGATGACTTACCCACATGTAGAGGCCAGACTCAAAGCATTGATTTAGCGGAAGGCGAAACACATTTTTTCGATGTTTTGACATGGAACTTACAACTTGAAGACGACCTTTATGTTGAACCTGGAATATATACAGTTTCAGCATACCATTCTGCAACACAATCGATTGCCTCCAAAGTGATTCAAGTCCAAACACCCGTTGATGTATCGCTTGAACTTGACTTGATTCTTGAACTTAGCAGTCGATTAAACCAAATCCAACACAGTGAAGAAGTCATTCTTGGTGTGACCCTTAGCAATCCGACCAACCAAGTTATTTCTCTACCACCGAATGACGGTTGCCTCATTGAATTGAACATGAACTCAGAATCTTCTTTGGCAATGCCTTGCTTTGCAAATTTTGATTCTCTTCAGCCATATGAACAAACATTGCTTGGCCATGTGCTCCTTGAAGATGGTACGTCCATTCAAGGTCTTAATCTCGTTCAAGCAAGCCTTCCATCCCAACTCCTTTTGAATTCAATTTCGTTTACGATGGATGAATCAGATACGGTTGACACTTCACTCCAAAGCCTTCTTTCGATCGAGGTTGTTCACCAAGAGAGCGAAACTCATATTTATGGACAAGGTGATATTTTGTCATCCAATCTCTTCATGACAAATAATGGAGTCGGAACAATTTCTCTTCAGTTCACCGATACATGCCGGGCTGAAATATGGATCTTAGATGATGGAGGAGACATTGTGTTTGACAGCCGAATGTTGAAAAGTTGTAACGCTTTAGAACTCGATTACATTCTTGACCAAAACGAGCAAGTGCAATTTACATTACCCGATTGGACCTTTACTGACCTTGAAGGATGTGAGATTCCCTCGGGAGAATATACACTTGTAGCGGAAATACCTGAATTCCACCTGTCGAGTGTTCAGAGTATTCAATATGAACAGGTGACACAGTCAGTATGCAAAGATGCTCTTGATGTCGCACTGACTCCAGAGATCTCTTCAATCGAAGGTGGATTCGAATTGACCCTTGAGATTGTCCCTCTTGCCGGTGATGTTGATCTGCGTTGGTTTGGACCATGCGCAGTGATGGTTTCAATCATCGATTTGTCGACGATTGAGAACGTATATTCCCGAGCATCAATGTGTGATTACTATGATGGCCGCCACTTCGTTCTTCCTTTTGATGACAACGCTGCACCATTTGAACTACAAATTGGTTCAATCAATATGAGTGATATTGAATCCCAACCTCTTCCTGAAGGCGAATATCAAATGGTCTTGAACCTTGAAACAAACCCACAGACTCGAGCAAGTTTCGTCTTTTCATGGCCATTGGCAGATGAAGAAACTACCATGGAACAATCGGTTGAAGTTATCGTTGAACAACAATCCCGCCTCATCAGTGGAACATGGTCTGGGTTACAAACTGAACAAGGCACATGTTGGTTATTCGAATCCTCAGATGAAGGCCAACTCTTACTCTCGAGTGCCACTCTTGGACAGTGGCTCCCACAACAAGGATGGAGTGGTACCTACGAAATAGTCGACGCACCGGCACATCCAGCATGCGATAATTTTCAAGCCCAGTCATTCCAAGTTCGTGGGATAGAGGTTGAGTCACAACTGCAAAGCGCCGAGATTCCAACTGAACAATCTGAACCCGAAGTCGAATTGAGTACTCAAGAACAGATGATATCATTTGTACCATCTGTCATTGTAGTGGTCACAACCGGTTCGATTCTTTCTCTTTTGTTCACCTTTGTGTTGAGTAATGAATCGTTAAGGATTCCTTCGACTGCAGCTGGGTTGTGGTTCTTGGGCCTCCTTGGCCGAACCCATGAAACGACAGATGGACGTTACCAGCGAGGTCGATTGATGGGCTACCTAACTGCGAACCCTGGATGCCACTTCCGCGCGCTTATGGCTGCCCTTGACATGAGCAATGGTCAAATCACCCACCACTTGCGAATTCTCGAATCCGAAGAAGATATCTGGCGTAGAAAAGACGGGCGTTTGGTGCGATATTACCCCCTTACGAACTCACTCTATCCGAGTATGAGTGAGGATGATTTACCAGTCCCACCACTTTCACCAGACCCGAACAGTCTACAGGGCAAGATTCTCTCCTTACTCGATCACGACGGGCCTTTGGGCGAATTCCCAACACAGGCTGAATTAGCAATGCGATTGGAAAAGAGTCAACAACTTGTATCTCATCATTTGCGAACATTGCAGAAGTTTGGTTTAGTTGAGAAAAGAAAAATGGGCCTCAAGAACCGTTATAAGTTAACCCGTGAGGCGATTTTCCTGTTAGAAACAAACACTGATTTCACTCGTGAAGATTGACTTCACGTTGAATTCCTTTAGGTTCAACAGCCCATTCAATGTGCTTCCAGCCTTCCTTTTCAGCAAACTCCATAATCGCCTCATGGCCAAAACTATCCTCAAGAAGGATGCCTACAACGCCTCCAGCACCAGCCCCCATCACTTTCCATGCAGAGATTTGTCCACTTATGCACAGTGGTTGAAGAAGTGACCGGAACGGTGCATTAAATTCACGACCGAGCAGGTCAACACTTCTGTTTACACGTAACAGACTTTGAGCAAACTTCGCTCCATGTTCGTCTTGTATTGCTTCAAGCATTTCTTGAACCATAAAGTGAATACGTTTGAGAGCATCGATAATCTCGATATCACCATTTTCATACCGAGTCCAGACCTTTTCGTGGAGGTCGCCAGAGACATGCGTGATGCCACTGTCAAATAACAAGAGATTCTTCTCGAGCCAAGAAATAAATTCTGGTGATGGATTCAATTGGGTTGTTGTTACGCTATCGCCTTCGAATTGAAGATGTTGAATTCCACCTAGAGCACTTGCCCATTGGTCTTGCCGCCCACCGGTATTTCCCAGTAATGCTTCGAATTGAAAGGCGAGTTCAGCGATTTCTTGTGGAGTTCGGTCGTCTCCTGAAATCGCTGCCAAAAGAGCCACATTCAATGCGCCAGAGGTTCCAAGCCCCGAGCCTATGGGCGAGTCTGAACTGTATTTTACCGATATACAGCGTTCATCATCGATGTGCATTTCTGCGGTTACATAACGGTTGATTGCGATATTGATGACTTCACCCTTCTTCTTGGAACAATAGGCAGGCACATCCGTCCAACCTCCAGCAAGGTCGATTCGAACTGGAACCCGCACGGTGACGGTCTTGGCCATGTATACCCGAGAATTCCCACCCTCATGAAGAGTGGCATTCAAGTGAAATGGTTGATTCGGAGGTTTGTCTCGCAAGGCATTTGGTGTCCATATGGCCGATGAATATACTCCCGTCAACGAAGTTGCATGGCAACAGAAGTGGGATGAATCCAAAATTTTCGAATGTGAATTGCAGGATACCCGGCCTAAATTTTACTGCTTAGAGATGTATCCTTACCCCTCGGGAATGATGCACATGGGCCACGTCCGTAATTATTCGATCGGTGACGCAATCGCTCGAAATAAGCGGATGATGGGTTTTAATGTTCTCTATCCAATAGGCTTTGACTCGTTTGGTATGCCCGCAGAAAATGCTGCGAGGGATGAAGGTGGCCATCCGTATGAGATTACAGAACGAAACATGGCGTCGATTACCAAGCAAATCAAACGCATGGGATTTTCATATGATTGGAGCCGGCAAGTCAAGAGCCATGACCCCCGTTACTACAAATGGAATCAGTACTTTTTCAGGAAATTTTACGAAAACGGTCTTGCTTACCGAGAATTTGCACCAGTGAACTGGTGTGAAAGTTGCGAGACTGTTCTAGCCAATGAACAAGTCAAGGCAGGTCGCTGCTGGCGTTGTAAGGGCCCAATCTCTCAAAAAGAAATGAATCAATGGTTCTTAGATATTCCCAAGTATGCGCAAGAACTTGTTGATAGTTTGGAGACTGTTGCTTATCCTGAAAACGTCAAGTCGCTGCAAAGAGATTGGCTGGGGCGCTCAGAAGGTGCCCAAATCCGTTTCAAAGTGGTCGATTCAGACCTCGATATTGAAGTTTTTACCACTCGACCAGACACGTTATTTGGGGTGACGTTTGTAACGCTTGCACCTGAGCACCCAATGGCAGAAACATTCGTCAAAGGTACTGAATTCGAATCTGCTTGGAAAGACCTCTACGATGAGGTTTCAATCATGTCCGAGTTCGACCGAATCAAGAATATGAAAAAGAAGAAGGGCGTACCGTCTGGGCGTTTTGCTCTCCATCCTTTGACCGGTGAACAGATTCCTATTTGGGTTGGAAATTTCGTCATCGCTTCGTATGGGACAGGTGCCGTCATGGCCGTGCCTGGCCATGATGAACGAGATTTTGATTTCGCCCAAACTTTTGACATTCCAATTAAGCGAGTTTTGGCTATGAAAGAAAATTCTGACCCTGCTGCACCACTTGAAGCAGCCGAAACTGAATATGGCTGGATGGTGAACTCACCGATTGAGGGCTTTGATGGCTTGTATGGTGAAGAGGCTATGAAGGCAATTACCGATGCATTGGAGGCAAAAGGAAGTGGAACACAAACTCTCAATTGGAAAATCCGCCCTTGGCTTATTTCCCGCCAACGCTATTGGGGAACCCCGATTCCAATTATCCATTGCAAAGACTGTGGCCCTGTGCTCGTTCCAGAGGCTAACCTACCAGTCGAATTACCGACTGACGTTGTATTTAGCACAGGTAATCCTTTGGAAACTTCAGATTCGTTCGTGAATGTCGATTGCCCAACCTGTGGAAAGGCTGCTCGCCGAGAAACAGATACAATGGATACCTTCGTCGATTCATCATGGTACTATCTTCGCTTCATTGATGCAATGAACGATGAAATGTGCTTTGATCCGGCACCAGTTAATCACTTTATGAATGTCGATTTCTATTGTGGCGGGATTGAGCATGCACAAATGCATTTGATCTATGCACGATTTTTTAGCAAAGCTCTCCGCGATTTAGGCCTCCATTCGATAGATGAACCATTCAATACATTATTGTGTCAAGGGATGGTAAACGCTCCAGCCCCATGGTGCGAATCTTGTCAGTTGACATTTCCAGTTGTGCATGCAGGTTCGCCTTGTCCGCATTGTGATGGTCCACTCAACTCCCGTTCAGCAAAAATGAGTAAATCCCTCGGCAACACCGTTTCCCCAGAACCTCTGATTGAAAAATACGGGGCAGATACAGTTCGTTTATTCATTCTCTTTGGTGCAAACCCAACAGCAGGAATGGATTGGTCGGACTCAGCAATTGCTTCAAATCATCGTGTTATGTTACAAATGGCAACCATGCCAGGCCGTCTTCTTGAATGGAGTGGAGGCGTTTCTTCGATGGATATATGGATGCTTGGTCGTTTGAAACAACGCAGTGAGGAATTCCAATATGCCATGGAACATTTAGAGTTGCGTCGAGCAGTTGAAATCTCTCATTATGAACTCATCAAAGACATCAATTGGTATACGCGTAGAGGTGGAGAAAACCCACAACTCGGCTTGCAAATCCTCAAAACGTGGACCCATCTCATATCCGTTTCAACACCCCACTTAGCCGAAGAATGGTGGCAAACGCTCGGCATGGATGGACTGGTCTGTGGGGCTGAGATGGAACTCCTTGCACCAATCTCAGCGGCTGAGCAATCGGCTCTTGACTGTGAAACTTTACTCCGCAGTGTGCTTGATTCTGCTCGACGAATCAAAGATGTTGCTGAACGGCATCTCGATGGCCCAGCACAATCCGCCATAGTGGTTGTTTCACCAACTTGGAAGCGAACAATGGCTGTTGAGGCTCTGAATTTCCTTGACCAAGGCGGTAGTCCCAAGCATTTCGTTTCACATCTTTCACAAATGGAGATTACTCAAGGTGAAAGAAAAGGCGAGATCATCGGTTACTGGGGCAAAAAGATGTTACCTCAAGTCTTCAAGTGGGACGATGCTTCACGAGTGCTTTTGAGGAGTACTCTTGATGAAGTTGAAGCATTATCAGACCGTGCATCCTTCATCGCTGAAGAATTGGGCATTCAATCGGTTCGCGTTGTGCTTGGAGAATCACCGGAAGATGAAACTGGCCGAGCAGGTGGTTCACTTCCACTTGCACCAGCAATTGTCTACGCTTAATCAGCGTAGTTGCCATTCTGTTCCTGTCCACCAGAAGTTCGTACCATCATCCATTGCTCTCCAAGTGTAGCCTGCCTCGTCGGTCCATTGTTGTAGAACGGTTGGTTCTGCCACAACAGCAGGTTGCTCAACGACGGGTTGCTGATATGTTTGCTGAACAGGTTGCTCAACGACGGGTTGCTGATATGCTTGCTGAACAGGTTGTTCAACGACGGGTTGCTGATATGTTTGCTGAACAGGCTGAACTTGAGTTGGGATTAATTGATCTGAGAAATCCTTTGATGGTGCGTCTTCGTCACTTCCTCGCTTACGCATGAACAGAACAGCCCCAGCCGCCCCACCGATGAGAAGAACGACAACTGCAACGATGAGCATCATATTATTTGGAGCACCATCCTCTTCAGTTGCACCCTCTGCTGCAAGTTCTGCTGCAAGTTCTGCCGCAAGTTCTGCCGCAAGTTCAGTTGCAATGAGTTGAGCATTGTCTCCAACACCGTCGCCATCAGTATCGAGTGTTTCGGTTGCATCGGAAGGGAATGCATCGGCGTTGTCTCCAACACCGTCGGCATCAGAATCGAGCGTTTCGTTCGCATCGTAACGGAATACATCTGCATTGTCTCCAACACCGTCATTATCTGAATCAAGTGTTTCGGTTGCATCTTGGGGGAATGCATCTGCATTGTCTCCAACACTGTCATTATCTGAATCAAGTGTTTCGGTTGCATCTTGTGGGAATACGTCTGCATTGTCTCCTACACTATCATTATCTGAATCGGTCGTTTCATTCGCATCATTTGGGAATTGGTCAGCATTGTCGCCAGTGCCATCATCATCAGAATCCATAGTTTCGTTCGTATCGAAAGGGAATGCATCTGGATTCATTCCACTTTGATTATCGCCGTATCCATCCCCGTCTTGGTCAGCCCATTGGGTTGAATCGGTTGGGAAAGCATCAGGCTCCATTCCACTTTGATTATCGCCGTATCCATCCCCGTCTTGGTCAGCCGATTGGGTTGAATCGGTTGGGAAAGCATCAGGATTCGTTCCACTTTGATTATCGCCGTATCCATCCCCGTCTTGGTCAGCCGATTGGGTTGAATCGGTTGGGAAAGCATCAGGATTCGTTCCACTTTGATTATCGCCGTATCCATCCCCGTCTTGGTCAGCCCATTGGGTTGAATCGGTTGGGAAAGCATCAGGATCCGTTCCACTTTGATTATCGCCGTATCCATCCCCGTCTTGGTCAGCCGATTGGGTTGAATCGGTTGGGAAAGCATCAGGATCCGTTCCACTTTGGTTATCGCCGTATCCATCCCCGTCTTGGTCAGCCCATTGGGTTGAATCGGTTGGGAACTCATCAGGGTCCGTTCCACTTTGATTATCGCCGTATCCATCCCCATCTTGGTCAGCCCATTGGGTTGAATCGGTTGGGAAAGCATCTGGATCATTCCCATTTTGATTATCGCCGTATCCATCACCGTCTTGGTCAGCCCATTGGGTTATATCACTTGGAAAAGCATCATTCGAATCCATTATTCCATCACCATCGGTATCGACGTCAACAATCGTGACGCTATCAGGGCATGATTCAGTTACTCCGAAGTCGGTTCCGTCGTAGGGGGTGACTGTAACAGTCCACGTATCCCCTACAGAAGTGGCAGAATCTGGTAACTCCTTCAAGTCATCATAGGTTGGTGCAAGGACACCATTCTTTGACCAACGGATTTGTGAATTCGATTCTGGATCAGAATCCCCATCGAAGTAGTCATATTCAAACATTATCATTTCATAAGATGTTACATCGCCTGAAGGTATAAGCATCAAATTTGAGGCTGATGGTGGTTGATTTGGTGGGATTGTTTCAACAACGATTGCAGTTGTCTGATCCCATGAGTCGCCAGTGTTTAGGTTGTTCCCATTTGCCTGAAGAACTGCCAAATCGACATCCACAGGACCACTACCAGCGGCAGGTGCAATCCAATCCATCGTCCAACTGAGAGAGCCGGAGCCAGAGTGTGTTGCACTGGTGCCAGAAATTAGGACAAGGCTCCCTGCATTTGAAAATGAACCGAGGCTGACCTGTAATGAGAATCCACCTACAAAGGCTTGAGAACCACCAGTTCCATCAATCGTGATTCCATAGGTAGCTCCCGGAGTATAAGCGGCAGGAAAATTATGATTTGCTGTAATTCCATTTGCCCCGTTAGTATGGCATGTGCATCCGGTACTGGCTTGATTATGCTTTCCCGAAGCAGACCCTTCAATCGATGGTGCAGCAGTAAGGAGAATGAGTAAAACGGCACTTAGTAGCACTCGGATGATGGGCGACATATCCAGTGGTTGGTATTCTTGGTTTTCTATGTTTGTCCTTGGTGTTAGAATTTATTCTTGTTCCATTTCCGGAGAAATCCCCATCCCATTCTCGATTTTTGGGAAATCCTTTGGACGCGGAGGTGGTTGCTGTGAAGCGGTTTTACTCATCGATTGGCCGTTAAAAAAGGTCACATAGACGGCTGCACCGATGAATAATGCGGCAAAGAGGTACAATACGGAAGACAGAGTCACACCATTACTGGAAGATGCTCCATCGGTAACCGAGTTTTCTAAGATGATTTGACAACCTGTCAAATCAACAATCTTGCCCGCGCTCGTATTTTGGCACAAATCAATCGCATTTGGAATTCCATCGAGGTCATCATCAAGCTGAAAATCACTGCATCCAGTAATGCCGACTTTTTGTCCAGATATCGTTCGTGGACACAAATCGTTTGTATCAAGCACTCCATCCTCATCATCATCAGGGTCTTCAACACTGTCGATGCAACCATCTCCATCATTGTCTTGTCCAGGTGCAGCGACTCCCATTAGGCCAGTTGGGCAATTATCGATGACATCAGTTACGCCATCATTATCATCATCTTCGTCTTCACTAAGGTCACGACAACCATCGCCGTCATAATCGTCGATAGCAGCACTTGAAGCCCAGCGGATATCTCCACGAGGGCACAAATCATCGGCATCACCGATATTATCTTCATCATCATCCAAATCCGTAAGAGAATCATGACATCCATCTTGGTCATGGTCGTTAATAATGGTTGAAGTCCAAATCGGAGAATCACGAGGGCAATTATCCGTTGGGTTAGCAACACCGTCGCCGTCTTCATCGATATCACATGCATCGCCAATACTGTCGCTATCTAAATCGAGTTGCCCGATGTTTTCAACATGAGGGCAGTTATCCATTTGGTCAACCAACCCATCATTATCTGTATCGATATCAGCACATCCATCGCCCTCAGAATCTACTTCGGGAGTCGATATCCAACCGATTGGCCCCAGGGGGCATAAGTCATAAAGATCAAATACAGTATCTTCATCATCATCAGAATCTTCACCAGCATCGTTGCATCCATCGGTATCATGGTCAGTCGAGGCTTCTGAAAACCATCCAATCATTCCTTGAGGGCAGTCATCCTCCTCATCCAATACGCCGTCATTGTCGTCATCTTCATCACAAACATCGCCTTGAAAGTCATTGTCGAGGTTGGTTTGGTCGAAGTTTGAAAGTCGTGGGCAGTTGTCTTCTCCATCCAACAAACCATCGTTATCACGGTCAGTTTGGTAGAGCCAAACACCCGCATCGAACCCGCCCCAACTGGTTGATGAGGTGAAACCCACATCAAGCGAGCCTGAGAAAATGAATGAGAGCAGCGGAGAACCGTCGAGTCCGAGCGAAAGGGCAGTTGGTTCGTCGTTTCCATCCCCGCCTGCTTGAATCGCCCATTCCCAAGAGTTATCTGCAAGTAATTCTGCAAAGAAAATATCATTGTGTGAATCATCATTGATTCCGTCTAAGTCATCCAATACATCATCACCAAGAGTCAAACCGGCAGAGGTAAGTCCTGCAATGTAGATGCTACCTTGTTCGGAGTGAAGTACAGATGTAGCGCGTTCAAGACCGATACCGCCCCCATGAATAAGATGTGCCCATCCACCCGTTTGAGACACTTCGCTAACGAAGAAATCCACTCCGGAGGATTGAGATGTATACAGCGAGCCAAAGGAAGCATTACCTGAAAATTCACCAACTGCATGAATGCCTGAAGTTATTTTTCCATCACAATCCCACACTCTGTCTTCTCCAATTCCTCCACCAGAAATGGCCCAACTCCATCCGAATTCAGAAAAACTTGCTATAGCGACATCCGTCAAACCCGAAGAATAAAGTTGGATGTCATCGATGAGAAGAAGCCCACTAAAGGTGATGGCGACATACATTTGTCCTGCCGCATCACTACAAAGCGCCCCAATGCGTTCGATTCCACCAATTGCCTCAGCTGATACATGCGAAAGAATCTGGCCGTTTTCATCATACGTTACGATAAGTAAAGTCGGTTCGTTGGACGATGGAATAACACTTCCATTGAATTCCAATTCATCTCGGAAACTCACGGCGAGATGTATTTCATTTGAATCAGAAACCATCATGTCAACCACAAACAATTCATTCGAATTTCTGATTTGAGTTGACCATATCCATGTACCGCTTGAATCGAGACGTGCAAGGAAGACATTTCCATCTTCGTTTTGATCTTCTTTTGTCAAAGGGGTAAGTTCGCCGAGGTTAAGTTGGCACAGTTCAGCAAAACTGTTCAAACAATAGGTACCTGCAACAAGAAGGTCGCCATTTGGCATTAAGGCGATTGCATCAATCGAATCTATGGCGGTAGAGCCGCCATTTATGGCGGAAGTCACAGTTCCATTTTCATCCATCCATGCGATGAAGAAATCTAAATCCTCACTCCCTCCAGTTGCCCCAACAGGGTCGATTTGGTCACGGAATTCGAGCGTTCCTTGAAACCAACCTGCTGACACAATTCTCCCATCATCGTAGACCAAACTGTCGACAAGAACATCAACCGAAGAACCACCAAAAGGAGAAACCCATCCGAGCGTAGTGGTATTGTTTCCATCGACTGCAAAGGTATTGGCCGTTGCCGCACCCAAATATTCCGCATCGATTGGAACCGAAGAGATACTTCCAAGGACAAACAAAGTAACCAATACTTTGCAAATACTACTTCTGCGCATAGTTAACGGATATCGTTACAGCATTTGAAACCGTGTGCTTTTTGTCCCACAACTTCATGTTGCTCTTCTCAATGGAACTTATATGGACACACCGCAAGGCGTATGGCGGCACACGCTTGACCGCATTCAGTCCATTCAGGCGAGCCAAAATCTGCTTAATCTTGATACCTGGCCTTCTTGGAACAGTTCGGCTCAAAGAGTTTTATCCGCTGCAACGGGTTCACTTTCAGAAGGCCAACGATTTGATTTACATCGCATTGAACGGCAACGGTTGGTCGAAGAACTATGGTTGGTCAAAACGATTCGAACCGGCATAAACCCTGATTTCAGTGAAATTGAGTTTGAATGGTTAGGGCAACAAAGAGAAGGCAAAACACTCGGAACTGCTCTGAAGTCATTGCGGATTTCGGTCACAGTGCTCTGCGAAGAAGAAGGTGGAGTGGAAATCGCTGCATGGTGGCAATTCCCGTGGTGGGCGAGACTTTTTCGAGCCCGCGTTAATACCCAAGCGAAGTCCTTTGCAACCCAGTGGCTCAACGACCTTGTGACCCGAGGCATCGTCCCCTTTGATGAATCTCAACCCTTTACTTTTCCAGTTTCCGAAGGCGAGGATTCAAAGACGGTCGCCAACGACGCTGTTTGATGAGCCAACCTAACCGAGAACGAGAAGGTGGCCCATCCTCCGGGAAAAAACCTCATTCACGTAACAACCGTGGAGGAAATCGGCAAAACCGTCCTCGACGGTATGGCAGCACTGCTAAAAAAACGCTTGAGGAACGAAATGCCACGATTATCCAAGAGATGGAGGCACAAGCACGTGGAAGATTCGACCAAAAACCAACTCCAATGGGATTCCCAGACGATATGGGGGAACCGAAAACATTCAAATTTGATTGGACGATATCCCCGGTCCCGTTGAAAGACGAAGAAGCTATGGCTGGTAAAGTGATGCGCAAAGGCGAATTTGGTTGGTTAGAAGATGAACGCGTCGATGAAATCGAAGTCATTGCCAAAGATTACAAGATGACACGCGACCAAGCCCTTTCACTTCGCTCAGCCCTTTTGCAACAAAAAACTGTGTATGGGCATGGAAAACTCCGTTCTCAGGGTCAAACGATGTTACGACTCTACAAAGAAGGTGTAAGTGTTGTAGATTTGTCAACCCGTTTTGATTTCCCTCCAATGAATATTTTCCGCATTATTCTTACTGAAATGCGATGGTCAAAGTCGAAGATTAAGGAAAGTTTGCGCCAACCAAGCCGTTTAAGCGAGCGCGAACGAACAGAGTTCGAAACTGCTGAGGCTGCCGACCGAGTCTCAAATGTCGATCAAGGAGAATCTCAAGAGCGAGCAGATTTGTTCGAGGATATTTTAGCGGACTGGTTTGAAGAGCAAGGCGTTCGATTACGCCGCCAACCCGAAATGGTCAAAGAGCAAAAGCAAGATTTGGGACGGCCTGTTCGGACTCCGGATTTACTCTTCCTTGACCATGTAGAAATCAATGGCAAACCAGTGGCCTGGATTGATGCAAAGCACTTCTATGGAGCAGATGTCGATTTCCAACGTAAAAAAATGGCGAAACAAATGGCTCGCTATATCGAGGAATGGGGAAGCGGGGCCGTTGTCTATCGGCATGGCTTCTCGGAAAATCTCTTCATGCCAGGTTGCACATTATTAGATGCGAATGTCTTAGATTTGAGTAAATTAGGCTCAGGCGAGTAATCATTCTATTGCGGTCTCTCGAACACCAAGGCCCAATGCCCGAAACGCATCGGCGATTTTTTCTAATTCGTTGGATACAAGTGGACTGTCTAATCGTCTTGGAAGTATTACTAACGAAACCCCGAGCATGCATAATCGAACATTGATACGTGCTTGCAGGTCGAGGCGTAAAATTTCTTTTTGGACGCTTGAGAGTAACTCTTTACGAACTTTTTCTTCAAGTAATCCCGAACCATCAGCAAAGTTTCTCGATTCAAGCATCAGGTCCGGCCATCGTTCAAACGTCCATTCCTTCAATCGTAACCGAGAGACGGAACGTTCACCAGCCTTTGAAATCGAACGTTGCCAATCGGCGTCATCAATATATTTTGAAGTGTGCCGACTCTCTTCAGGTTGCCAAACGACAAGAATTGGTTGATGCGTGGTAAAACTAACAACTTTTCCACCAGAACCAGGTGCTCCCGGTTCAAGGCGCAATTCGACACCCTTGGCGGAAATCCCAAGAACATCGCCAAGACCGGAACCATGCATCCGTTCAATTCGATGAGCGAGACGTAAGTATTGTTCTTCTGAACCTTTTTTCGTGAGGGTTCGAAAGGCTCTTGCAACAGCGATTAAACCAGCTGCTGACATTCCAAACCCTTGGCTTGTCGGTAATTCCAATTCAACCCGAATGCGGTAGGAGTCTTCTCGCTTGAGTAAACGCGCCATCCTTAATTCGCTTACAAGGTCGATGTAGATCTGTTCAGATTGAAGCATTTCCATCCCATCCATGCTAACAACTTCGATGTGAATCTCTCCATCAACTATCGGCCCTGCAGGTGTATCCAACTGGGACCCAAAAGACAACTTCGCCTCAATTTCAGGCTGATTTGTCGAGAGATATTCAACTGTTACTTCTACGCCCTCTGCAATGTTCAATCCGGCTCCGCGGCTACCTTGTGAGCGTGCAAGGTGGGATTCCTTCCAAATTGAAAATAAGAGCGTAATATGCCCTCCACATCGTTCAACTACCATGGCGGTCAAACGAACCATTGGCTGAAGAGTGATGAACTCTCGCCTAATATCACTCGAGCATTTGCTTTTTTTGGCGAGTTTCTTCCGCTGCTTCACGCATCTCATCATCGAACACAATCTGCTTATCCTTTGGGGAATATGCCGCATACTGCAGTTCATCTTCGAGGCATGAAAAGTGATGGTCTAAGTGCCGAAGTTCGTTTGGAACACTGTCGTAAAATTCATCATCACCCTCAACCAAAGCGATTCCTGTTGATTGATAACCGCGAATCCATTGGTGTTCTTCGTAATCATGCGCTAAAAACAAATCTAATAATGGCATGGATTTTGCTAAAGTGTGGTCATCATGTAGCGCTAAAATCATCGAACATAATCGGTCGCCAAGAGGGAGTTGTGACTCATCCATCTCCGGACTGATGCAGAGTAAACACCAGGGGTCATTACCCAGTAATTCAGTTGTTATTTCAGTTGCCCCCAATACGATAAGTGGCTGTATGGCTACGAGTCCATGTCTTCCTAATGCGACCATGCCAGAGAGACGGTATCCCCGTTTTGAGACCCCCTGGATTTCGATATTAAATTGTACAGAATCAGGTGTTGATTCTTTTTGTTTAATCTCTGTACTTTCAATGGTCACCCAATCTTGTTCTGTACATATTTGGTCAAGCCACTGCATTGCTCTTTCCTCATGAGTGTAATGTGAAGAGATTTTTTCAAGCGGAGTCATACTTACTTTTCACACGACCGTTTATCAAATCCCGCGGCCTCTTTTCAAGCGAAGGGTTTTGAGCCACGGCACTCTCAAAGGAATCATGACCCTGAATATCGGAGACGCTGCGCCGGCTTTTGAACTGCAAAATTCGAATGCAACCGAGGGATTTTCTATGATGAATCTTGAAGGCTCAAGAGGAGAAAACGGACTCATCGTTGTCTTTGAATGCAACCATTGCCCCTATGTCATCTCCAGTATTTCTCGTCTTGAAGCAATGGCTGGTAAAGCAAACGGCCTCAATATCGGCTTTGTCGGAATTAATTCAAATGACCCTACGGCTTATCCAAACGATTCCTTTGAACACATGCAGACCAGAGCTGAAGGAATGTCTTACCCGTATCTTCACGATGTTACACAAAATGTGGCGCATGCTTATGATGCAAAAAGGACGCCGGAATTTTTCCTCTTTAACAGTGAACTTGAATTGGTCTACAAAGGTCGAATGGATGACTCGCCTCGAGACCCTATGCGGGTTCAAACAACTGAATTAGATAATGCAATACAAGCCATGCTTGCCGGTTCCACTCCTGAGGTTTCGATCACAGAATCAATCGGTTGCTCGGTCAAATGGAAAATGTGAGGGTGAATTGATGTCTGGTTGCCGCCGCCAATGTGATTGGGATAAAAACATGGTCTGCAGAAGTTGCGGAATCGATTACGGACTTGCTGATGATAGCGTCAAAAAAGAAGTAGTCATTCCTCCGACAGAAGAGGAATAATCAGTATTGCTCAAGGACTAATTCAGTCGTTGTAGAAGCAATTTCGTTCGGTGCAGCAAGCCACATTTTGTCGAGCAGTGTTCGCAAGGACATGGTGTCATCAACGTGGACCAGTGCGACTAAGTCAGCACTTCCAGATACTTCATAGATAATTTCAATGCCATCCCATCCTGTGACTTCGGAAGCAAATGAACCAATTTCGGCACCAGGCGACACTTTGATACGAACAAGAGCAGTTAATCCAACTCCACCTTCTCGGACAGTATAGCCACGGATGGTCCCATTTTCTTCCATTTTACGAACATGTGTTCGCACAGTCCGTTCCGATGCACCAACTTCTTTGGCCAGTTCAACATAGGACATCCGTCCATTGGTTCGAAGTTGGGCAAGAATGGCGCGGTCGATTTCTGCAACACGAGGCATGACCGACCCTACGATTTAGAGTATATCAATTCACCTTCATGCCTTTTTACGACGCTAACACAGACGATACTACCGGAAAGTGGAATAAGTCGTAAAAACCTTGATAATCACTTTTTTTCAGGCGTTTCTCCGTTTCATTCAAAGGGCGCCATTGTTTGGGATGAATCGGGGAAGTCAATGTCTGGTCACATCACGGGTCTCGATGCTCGAATGATTCTCGACAGTCGCGGAAATCCAACCGTTGAAGTTGATTGTTACGTCGATGGGAATTTACTCGGCCGTGCAGCAGTGCCTTCAGGTGCTTCAACCGGCGCTTATGAATCGCTCGAAATGCGAGATGGAGACGCAACAAAGTATCTTGGAAAAGGCGTATCCCAAGCGATCAATAACGTCACCGAACGCATCGAAGAAGTCCTTCTTGGTATGCCGGTCGATGAACAGCGTATTCTCGATGAACTCATGATCGAATTGGATGGGACTCCAAACAAAGCAGAGCTTGGAGCAAATGCTATGCTCGGTGCATCTCTTGCCTGCCTCCATGCTGGCGCTGCATCCCATGAGTTGCCACTTTGGAAATACATCGGAGGCGTTGCTGGTGGATTAATGCCGGTTCCAATGTTGAATATTCTCAACGGTGGAGCGCATGCTGCAACCAATGTTGATGTCCAAGAATTCATGGTCATGCCGCACGGCTTTGATACCTTTGAAGAAGGACTTCGAGCAGGTGTGGAGACCTATCACGCACTCAAAAAAGAACTCAGAGCAGATGGATTGCTTGGCGGTGTTGGTGATGAAGGAGGATTTGCTCCGAACCTACCTGCCAATGAAGAAGGGCTCAAGTACATGGTTCGAGCAATCGAAAGTGCAGGATATTCAGTTGATGAAATGGGTATTGCTTTAGATGTTGCAGCCACAGAATTCCACAAAGAGGACGGATACCACATGGATGGAAAAGTACTCTCAAGTGAAGAACTGGCGAATGTATATTCTGGTTGGCTTGATGACTACCCAATTCTTTCTATCGAAGACGGATTTGGAGAAGACGACTGGCGAGGCTGGACAAACTTTACCAAGCGTGAAGGCCACCGAGTGCAATCCGTTGGTGACGATTTGTTTGTCACTCAATCCGAACGCTTAGCACAAGGCATTGAACTTGGTGCTGCCAACGCCATGCTTGTCAAACTAAACCAAGTAGGAACCGTAACTGAAACGCTTGAAGCCATGGACCTTGCTACATCGAACGGTTTCAATAATGTGATTTCCCATCGAAGTGGAGAAACTGAGGATGTGACTATTGCTGACCTTGCAGTCGGAACCCGTGCAGGTCAAATCAAAACGGGTGCACCAGCCCGAAGCGATCGCGTCGCTAAGTACAATCAACTGCTTCGTATCGCTGAAGACGTCGATGAATACCGTTCACCTTTTTGATTGTTTATTGATTCTTTACAGTCCTTTAAGAAGGGGCTTAGAAAAACATGCATCATGAAGCGAGCAATAGCATCCCTCATTTTAGCCAGCCTTTTGATGACCACTCTTCCGCTCAACGTTGCGGCAGATGAAACGGAGGATATTCCCGCGAATGCCGCCGCAACCGGTGTTCATGATTCATTAGTAGCAGCCCTCACCCATGCTAATTTGGTAACAACATTGCAAGGAGATGGACCATTCACCGTCTTCGCTCCAACTGACGCAGCCTTTGCTGATGCAGGTATTAATCTGGCAGACTTTGATTCAGATGAAGAAAACGCTACACTGGTTGATATCCTCACCTATCACGTCTTCAGCGGGCAAGTCGCTTCAGCCGACGTTACAGATGGCATGGAAGCTACCATGCTCAATGGTGACAAAGCAGTCTTCACTGTTGGTACTGATGAATCAGTAATGATCGAGGGTGCTAACGTCACAACCGCAGATGTTCTAACAAGTAACGGGATTATTCACATAATCGATTCGGTAATGATGCCACCACTCGACTCCTCAAACGACATCTATGTCGATGGAGGTTCAATGAGTTCTCCTTACTACACATTCTATACCGACAGTGCAGGAACTACAGTTCTCACTGACAACGTCCTTGATATCATGCAGACGTATACCTTTCACCGTTTGAATTCCGCGACCTCCCATCCTTTCTTCCTCAGCGATGCAGGGTATGAACAAACTGCAACTACAGCACTCATGCTCTCAGGTGATGGAAGCGCAACCTCCGGCATTACAGGCAGCGAGTCGTTCACATTGAGTTTTGATCCATCAATCCCCGCTGATGCGACTCTAAGTTACTTCTGTACTGTGCATTCATCAATGATTTCCCAGTTCAATCTCGTTGGCTTCCCGGTCACAATAGACGATATCCCAACAGTCGCTCAATCGACCGGTGTTCACGCATCGCTTGTGTCGGCATTGTCTAAGGCAAACCTTGTCGCAACATTGCAAGGCCCAGGACCATTCACCGTCTTCGCACCAACCGACACAGCTTTCAGTGATGCAGGGATTGACCTCACATTGTTTGAAACCGATGAAGAAATTGCTGTTTTAGCGGATATTCTGCTTTACCATGTCTTCTCCGGCGCAGTTGCCTCGACGGATGTCACTGATGGACTGACCGTTACCATGGAGAATGGTGATGATGCTACCTTCTCCGTTGCCGCAGGTGGAGCAGTCATGGTTGGTGACGCTAACGTCATTCAAGCAGATGTCCAAGCCAGCAATGGAATCATCCATGTCATCGACACCGTCTTGATGCCACCGACACCTTTGGAAGATATTCCAACAGTCGCAACAAACACTGGCATCCATACAGCCCTTGTCGCAGCACTCGCTCAAGCAGATCTTGTAACCGCATTGCAAGCTGAAGGTCCATTCACAGTATTTGCTCCGACAGATGCAGCGTTCCAAGCCGCAGGGATTAATCTCTCCGAATACGATACTCCTGACGAAATTTCAGTATTGACAACAATTCTAACTTACCACGTTTTTGCCGGTGCAGTTGCCTCGAGTGATGTCACAGATGGCCTTACTGTCACCATGTTGAATGGGGAAAACGCAACTTTCTCCGTGACCAACGGAGCAGTCATGGTCGGTGGCGCAACAGTCACTCTTGCAGATGTTCAAGCAAGTAACGGTGTCATCCACGTGATTGATGCAGTCTTGATGCCTCCTTCGTTAACCACAACACCAGGTCCAGCTGGAGAAATTTGCTACAACGTCATGACTCACATGATTGTGGCTGGAGCTGACCAAGCGACATGCGGTGCTTTCATGTATCTCGAGAACTATTCAATGAACGGTCAAGAAGTCACTGGCTGTTACAATTCGATCACTCATGCCGTCTCGAACGTGAGTCAAGCAGTGTGTGAATCCTACACGTGGACTCCATCCGTCGACATCGCAATGACAGCAGGCGCAACTGGAATCCATACTTCACTCGTTGCTGCATTGGCCCAAGCAAATCTCGTCGCTACGCTCCAAGGAGATGGGCCGTTTACCGTGTTCGCACCTACTGACGCAGCATTCACCGCAGCAGGCATTAACCTCGACGACTTTACAACCGATGCACAAATTGCCGCATTGGCTGACATTTTGCTGTTCCACGTGGTCTCAGGCCAAGTTAATGCTGCAGATGTTACCGATGGATTGGTTGCAGCAGCAGTCAATGGTGACAATCTTTCGTTCACCGTTCTTGACGGTGCAGTGACCGTTAACGGTGCAACTGTTATCCTTGCAGATGTCCCAGCCAGTAACGGCGTCATCCACGTCATCGATGCAGTCTTAATGCCACCAGCAGATGCAGTCGTCGAACCAGTGTTGGCCGACTGTGATGCTACAGTTCGTATCGCTCCAAGTGGATTGAAATTCAGTCCATCAGAAGTAACAATCACTGCTGGACAAACCGTGTGTTGGCAATGGGAAAATGAATCCATGGCTCACAACATGCGTGAGGTTGACGGAGATGAATCAACAACATTTGCAGTCAATGGCGTCACTTCGGGTGAATCATCTTCAACGGTTGATTTCCGCTACACCTTTGACGTTGATAGTACCACATTCTACTTCGCCTGTGAACCGCACCTTGCCTCGGGAATGTTCGGAAAAGTCATCGTAGGCGATGGTGGAATCACCCCTCCAATGATTGAAGATAATGACATGGATTCTGATGAAGAATCAGTTCCAGGATTCCTCGCAGTGATGACAACGATTGCTCTAGCAGGGGCAGCGTTTGTTTCATCCCGTCGTACTGAGTGAACTCATTCTTCGGATGAAACATCTTTCGGCTCTTCATCAGGCATCATCGTCCAAACGATAATGGCTGCCAGGATGGCAACGACTGCAGTGATGTAGCATGAACCGATCATACCTTCGACAAATGCTTCCCTTGCTGAAGCGATGAGCATTGGCGCATCAGGGTTTAGAGATTCATTTCCAATACGCATGGTTGCCGGGAATGAAGCCATGAGGATCTCTTTGGATGCGCTGAAAGACTCTGGAATCACCAATGCTGATTGATAGATTTGATTGAGGACGCTACCACCTATTGCGATTCCTAATGCACCACCAATTTCACGGCTCGCATCGTTGGTCGCACTTCCAACACCAGCCTTGTTTTGTGGAATTGCTTCCATAATCGCTGTTGTAGAGGGAGCCATTGTCAGCCCCATCCCGAGTCCAAGAAGGAGGAATGTCACTGCGATTTGAGCGTATGCAGTTTCAATATCAACCAACGTGAATAACATCAAACCAACCGCTACAAGACACAAGCCGAACGTGATGACTTTTCTGCGTCCAAATTTCCCAACTAATTTGTCACTGTTCGCTGCTGCTGGCATTAAACCAAGTGGCAAGGGGAAGAACCGAATTGCGGCTTCCAAAGGAGACAGACCTCGAACCAATTGGAAATGCAGCATTTGCATGAACATAAATGAGAACATTACAAACATAGCCAAAGCAATAGCCATTAATCCGATGGTGTACTGCCGTTGAGAGAAGAACTCCATTGGTAATAATGGATGCTCCGACTTTAATTGCCAGCGAATAAAGGAGAACCCTGAAATTAAAAAGACCGTGAAAGCGAGCAGAACCTTTTGGTCATCCCATCCAAGACTTGGGCCTTCAATGATGCCATAGAGTAAGGAGCCAAGAGCTACAACTGAAAGAAACGCACCCAGCCAATCGAGGGGTTTTCCAGTTGTATCTTTTGAACGAGGAACAAGAATCGCCCCTAATATGAGGGCTAAAGCGATGATGGGGACGTTAATCAGGAAGACCATTTGCCAATCATATGTCTCAACAGCCCAGCCTCCAACGAGTAAACCGATAGGGGCGCCAACTCCTGCCATTGCAGCCCAAATACCAATGGCTTTTCCACGTTCTTCAGAAGGGAATACGACCAACACAACCGACAAGGTTGAAGGCATAACAAGAGCCGCACCTAAACCCATTGCAGCGCGCGCGAAAATGACTTGATTGGAAGTTTCAGCATACAATGCAGTCCATGCTGAAGCACATGCAACAATCACCAAACCAATCTGTAGCGCACCTTTTCTCCCGAAGCGATCTCCAAGTGCGCCCATGAGTAACAAAGTTCCTCCAAATACAAGTGCATAGGAATCCAGAATCCATTGCAATTGACTGTTACCGGCATTAAGGTCTTTGGAAAGTTCGGGTAGAGCAACATTCAATGTGACGTTATTCAACATTACAATGATGAGGCTGAGGCTCATCACGCCAAGAATCATCCATCGATTATCCGGGTATTCGGTCTTGAGTTCCATAAAGCATTGTCACAAAGTCAAGCCTATAAAGCAGTCTCAGCGGTTGTTTTTCCAGGCTGAGATCTAAGCCAAAGCAATCCCGATTTTCACTACTTCGGGATTGACATTATCAATCGCGGTTCTGAATCTCAGTCCTTACGGCGGGCCAAAATCATAGCAGCACCGAGCATTGCGGTAATGGAAATCATACTTGTGAAGCCCGGCAATGCGCCTGTGTCCGTGACATCCAGTGCATCAGTCACACTCTCCACAGCTGTGAAGTGGGTGTTGAAGGTGCCGTTGAATGCAGTGGAACTCCAAGTCAGAGTGATATCGACTGATTCATTAACATCGCTATCGGTAATATTGAACAGGCCCTCAGAATAAATCATTCCATCCTGAGCTGTACCGCCCCATGTCTCGATTCCATCAGTTATCGAGACCACTATTGCATCACCTTGTGCATCGTTGCAGGCCAGGATTACTGAGTATTCACCGACAGGCAAGGCCAGTGTGAACTCTCCATCACTCGGCACCTCGAAAGAGACTGCTCCTTGAACTTGCGTAGACCAATTACTGTTGGCTGTGAGAACCACACCACCAATGTTGTAGTAGATCTCACATGTTGGAGCCGTATCAACGACCGGTTCAGGTTCAGGTTCAGGTACAGGTGTTGTGAATATCATTGTGGCAACAGAAGGCTGAGAATTACAGTGTCCATCCTCGTCGGCGTCAATATTACTTACGTGCCAACCTGAACCATCTGCATACATTGCAGACACCCAATCACTTGCAGGTGAGAATGTTACAGAACTGGCATTCCAAGGAGATGTTGCGGTGACATCGACTCCACCCGAGCATTCTCCGCTTCCACCGTTCCAGTCAGCACCGGCATCATACCCGAATGTATGCGAATATAGGCTTGAATCGCTAGGTACAGAGATGACTTCAGTTGACGACATCGACACTATACCATCATTTACAGAGAGAGTCATCATAGAATCATCACCCATAGGCTGAGTCGCCATAACTACTCCATCATAGCTGAATATTCCTTCATCATCATCAACACAGGGTACTTCGGTTCCATTGTCATCATGGCATGTTTGATCGGCATTCATTTCATCTTGCACTGCTGCAATTTCAGCAGGACTCAAAATGCTATTGTTGTCCGAATCCATATATGAACTCATTTCTGCGCTGGCATCTGAGTCAAAAGAACATGTGTTGGTAAAAGTCAAATCTGCAGTATCATCAGCATTCTGTTGAAAAGAGATATGCATGAGTCGAAGACAATCAGGACCGTTGTTTCCGTCGTCACCGCCGTTATCATGATTGCCTTCATCTTCACCGTTAGGGCAGTCCTCATTTCCGTCATTGACCAAATCCATTGAAATATTGGTTCCATCGGGGCAATCAAACCAGTTGTCAGTAACTCCATCATCGTCGAAGTCTTGAGGCTCATCACTGCCATCGTCGCAGTCTTCTTCA
>Ga0209090_10000344_pt1 | contig 28682 bp, 23 predicted proteins | sample ArcticOcean_MG_C_9_FD_187432 | JGI IMG/M metagenome (GOLD analysis project Ga0209090, IMG submission 187432) | Marine microbial communities from western Arctic Ocean - ArcticOcean_MG_CB2_152 (SPAdes) (version 2) | ecosystem: Environmental > Aquatic > Marine > Oceanic | place: Arctic Ocean... | reverse complement strand
AGTTATGCGTGGAAAAAGTCGTTAAAAAAAAGAAACGAACGAAGAAAACAAAAGTGTATTCCTATCGCACGCCGCACAGAACGCAAAGAGTAAAGAGAGTAAAAGAGGAAGAAGAAGAAGAACCCGAAGATTTCGACGAAATATGATGCATCTGAGATGACGACGACGACAGACGCGTTTCTCCGCGCTTTGGCGCATTCGAAAAGCGTCGAGACGCAGACGCTTTTATTGGACGAGATGCTTCGTTCTCTAATATCTGAAACTGATTCTTCTTCTTCTCTGGACGACGACGAAGACGAAGACCGAGCGTTGTTTTTAGATTTGAGACCGAGAGAGAAGTACCGGAAGCACTCTTTGTCGCGCTCTGTGAATATTCCGTTCGATGAAATCAGCGGTTCGTTCCACTTGCTGCCGCCAAGAGAGACTCCTTTTTCGGTTTTCTTAGAAGAGGGGAGAGACGACGAAGAAGAGAGTTTGGTGTCGTCGTCGTCGTCGTTTGAGAACCAACGAGAAACTTTTCAGAGAGGAGATTTCAAAGGAGTTCAGTGGAACATTAAATACGCTTTCGTCTACAACGAGCATTTTATCAAAGCGGTGAACGCAAAAATGCTGAAGATGCAGAAGGATTCGTCGCTCGGAAACGGCGTTGATACGCACGTTCTCGCGCTCAATAACGAAAAGAAGAAAAATATGAGGAGGTTGTGGGAACCTTCACCTTCGGTTAAGGAGTTGTACAAAACGTTTTTATCATCGTCAGAGACTAATAGCAGCATCGTCCTCGATTTAGGTTCAGGCGTTGGGCGCGATTCCGTTTATCTCGCGTCCAAAGGTTTCGACGTGCTCGCTTGCGATTTCGACCAAAGAGCTTTAACGAGAACGCAGGAAATGGCAAGACTTCATGGCGTCGAAGATAAGGTGAAAGTTTTGAAGTGGGATGCGAGAAATGACGACGCTTTTATGTGCGCTTTGAGTAGCGTCGATGATTTTTCTCGGTTAAAACTCGTCCTTGGCGTTCGCTTCTGTCACAAACCATTATTCGGGCAAATCGTGAAACACATGCCCGCGGAGAGCGATTGTTTCTTCGCGTGGTTTCACTTCGCCAAAGGCTGCGAGCATTCAAAAGTTGGCCGGCCAAACAAAGAGAAAGATTTAATCGCACCGAACGAAGAGCTGCGATCAATTTTTACCAAAAACGAAGGATTCGAAGTTTTGAAAGATGACGTCTCGTTCATTTCGGACGGTCGTCCTTCCGCAAATTTCATCGCGAGAAGAAAGAGAGAGATGAAAAGAGTTTGATGAAATGCGGGTGTAATATATGATAGCGTTTTTAGAATTTAGTTTTTTAATGATATAATGTACGGTAGCCGCAGCGTAGTGAATAAGTATTATACGTCTCCCTCTCTCTCTCTCTCTCTCTCTTTCTAATTTTTATAATAGTATAGCAAAGGTTTGTTGTTTACTTCTTTTCCTTCTTGGCCGGCGCCGCTGACGACGCGGCAATGGTCGCCTCCGCCTTCGCTCTCGCCTTCGACATAGTCTTACGGCGAGATTTCAAGTCCGCGCCGAGTTTCGCCGTACCTTCCATGGTGTACGAACTCATGGACGCAGTGGAGGAGCCAACGAAACCTTCACCCGCGAATTCCGTTCGTCTGGCGAAGCCGCCCATGGAAGATTGGGACGGGATCGTCAAGTTGGCGTTGGCGCTCTTCGCGACGGTGGAGACCGCGGCGGCTGTGAACAAAGCCAAGGCGGCTCTGCGGTCAACCTTGTCTTCCGCCTTGGCGGTGACGACGGTTTGTACCTTCGATCTTCTCGTCGTTTGCGTCTGATGGTAACAATAACGTTATTATGATGAATGAGTAAGTTTTGGGTCAGTATTTTTGAAGAATGAGGGAGATGTTGGCCAAGAAAAAACAAAATGGGAGGAAAATCTCTCTCGCTTCTCTCTCATGCATTAAAAAAGAGCCATCTTTCTCCTTTTTTTCCGTATCTTCGAAGGAAGCAGACTAATTGGGGGCCAAAAAATAAAACTCATCGTCTTCTGTCTCTCCCTCTCTCTCTCACTCCTTCCTTCTGAAGGAACCTCCCTCGACGACGAACGATCGCTTTCAGATAGAGTGGCAGATAAGGATCAAAGCGCTTCTTCCTCGAATGCTTCTTCTCCACTCTGAAATAAGAGAGAGAGTGCGTCTTTTTACGCCTCATCAGAGGACTACTCCCAATACGTGAGAGAGAGATAAACAAAATTTATCTCATTCCTCTCTTTCGTCTCTTTCTCTCTCTGTCTGTTGTCTGCACCTCCTCCTCAACCGTTGTCGTCCATCTCTCGTCGTCGTCGCGCGATATCGCAAAAGAGCAGATTTGAAAAAAGAGCGCGCGCGCGCGAGTATAAACGTACCTTCAAGGCCGAGACGGAGGCAATAGTTTGAAAAGAGCTCGCGATCATTTTGTTGGTTTATTTTGTGTGTATTTATGGCGACGAGAATATTTTGGAGGCCCGCGCAAAGTTTTCTGCTCCGCTCGAGATTAGGGTATAGACACACGCGAGGAGAGATTCCAAAACAGAAGAAGAGGTTGTGTTTTTGTGGTCTACGAGTACAATATTTTTACAACAACAAATAAACTTTTCGTTTTAAAAGTGGAGAGCAGCGGCGGAAATATACAATCTCTCAACCTCTTCCGCGCGCTCTATATAGTATTATTCTTTTTCTTCTTTCTTTCTTTTTCTGTGTTGGTACAAAAGAATATTCTTATTGTTACGTAGTATTATATTTTCTTCTTTTCTTCTCACGCAACCGGCATCGCGTGAACTTCCAAATCCGGGAAGTACGTGGCTTTGGAGTTGGAACCATTCGCTGCCGATGCCGCCGCCTCTGCCGATGCCACGCTCTCGTTCTCCTCAAAGTCATAACGTGAGATTCGAGACCGCGTGACCTCGATTACATCGCCTAATTTCATTTCAAAATTGTGAACGTCGTCGATGTCGACGTTCTCGCGATTTACCCGCAACGTCCGGATGCCGACAAACTCGCTCGAAAAACCGTTTCTCACCGCCGGCATCGTCTTTTGATCGTCGAGCAAATCAACTTCCGATAATCGAGAACCGGCTTCGACTTCCTTGATGCTCATAGAACCGTCCATGACCAAAATGACGTACGTCATTTTCGGCGCCGAAGGACTACCGGCGTTTGGCGAAGAGGACAACGCGTCATTCACGTTTGCTCTCTTCATGGCGTCTTCGAGAACGGTAAACTCATCGAAAGAACCGGAAACGTCCAGCGGTGCCATTGATTCGTTGTCGCTCGACGACGCCGACGACGGAAACGGGAAGGTGTTCTCCATCGAAGGTTTCCCTGGCAAGCGTACTTTGGATTTATCTTTGACATCTTGCATACGAGAAAGGACGAAACGAGCCCAACGAATTCCACTCTCATCCACCGGAGACGACAAACAAGTATCGTTCACTTTGTACCGCCAATGCGCTGCGACGCCGAATTCGGCTTGCATGTGCATAGACACCGTTCTCACTTGGACTTCCAAATTGTTCCCGGCTTCATCTTTCACGACGGTGTGTAAAGATTGGTACCCGTTCGATTTCGGGCTCGAGACGTAGTCTTTAAAACTACCTTGAACCTTTGACATGAGTCCGTGCACTTTCGAGATGACCAACTCGCACCCATCCTTACCAGCACTGTCCGGGATGATGATTCGAATGGCGCGCACGTCGCGAACGTCTTCGAGCTTGATGTTTTTCTTTTTCATTTTTTTATACACGGAATACAAGCCTTTCTCGCGGCCAACGATTTCCATCGGCTTCAACTCTTCCATGGAAGTATCGTTTGAGATGGCGTATTCGAACGACTCCATCGCCTTCAGAATCGTTTCCTTCGAAGATACGCGCTTCAACTGCGCGCATAACTCTTCGTATTGCTCCGGGTGTAACGTCTTGAAGCAAATATCCTCCAATTCATTCTTGATGGTGGCCATACCCAATCGGTTCGCAATGGGCACAAACACAGCGAGCGTCTCATCGGCGAGTTTACCGCGTCTCGATCTCGACACGTTCTCCTTCATCGTTCGCATAGTTTGTAAACGTTTCGCGAGTTTGATGATCACGACTCGCGAATCTGTCATAGCTAATAGCAGTTCGCGGAGAGAACGCATTTCTTCAACCTCCAAGTCACGCCCCGACGCTTGGTGTAACTTTGACACGACCGTCAATTTTCCGACATCCATCGCGAGCTTCGTAACTTCTTCGGTGATACCTTTCAACAACAAATCGTCTTTATTGAGTAAAGTTGTGGTCGTCACGTCGTGCAGCAACGCCGCCGAAATGATTCCAGCGTCAGCTCCCAATTCGCACAAAATCTTAGCCGTGCCGACGCAATCCAACAACAACGGTCGGTGTCCAAAATCCGAGTGCGCTTGGACGCACACTTTGAACGCTTTTTGAACTTCTCTCGACTCGAACGATTTCGGGTATTCTTTAATCAAACCATTCAAGATAGCAGCGTTTTCTTCGTTCAATCCAAGACTCTCAATGCCGGCATCTTCTTCTTCGGAGGTACGCGCCCCTATCATTTTGCCGAGCTCCTTGGAGAGCTGCGTCGTCAACTGCGACGTGTTTCTCGAAACGACTGAAAACAAGCTCGCTTTCGAGTTTGGAGACACCGGTGGCTTTAAATGATGCGTCAAAGGCTTTGGTGGTGTTGATGATGTCGTCGTGGACGCCGCATTAGTCGTCGTCGTCGTGTCGAAACCAGCGTGCTTCTTAAAGTCTCCTTCCTCCGCCGCCGAGGAAGGCGAGAACATGCCGCTGGAATGGAGCGAATTCGATGACAAGGACGGAGATACGCGCGTAGGCGTCGACATCGGTGGTGTCTTCGCCAACTCTGACGACGAAGAGCTGTTCTTCATAGTCGTAGTCGTCTGCGCCTTCACGCCAAACCCAGAGATTCTCGTTTGCGGAACGTCTTTGGGCAAAGGCGAAGAGCCTTTCACGCTGGACGAACTTCGGAAACTCGCCGGCGACGACGATTTCCCGTACGACTCCGACATTCTGTTCTGTACGGACGAGGACATCGTCGTTGGTTTCGGCGACGACGAGAACGCGGCGGCGAAACCGGTGGTCGCGGCGGAACTCATATTTTTTTCCCTCTCGTTGTTGTTTCTCCTAAAAAGTACTTTTTACCCCTTTTTTTGTTGTACTCTCCAAGAGAAGAAGACCAAGGGTGCCTTTGGTCCACTCGTTTGAACGAAGAGATTTGAACGAAGAGACGTCGCGCGTGTTCTTTGTTCGTTTCTGTTGTTTAACGCAGAAGAAGAAAAACGAAGACGGTCAGAAGATATAAATACGAAAGAATACAAAGAGCGCGATATTCTTCGATCGTTTCGATCAGATCCTCGTCGCGTGTGCGCGTATTTCGCGCGAGTCAAAATTCGGAACGCCGTTTCAAATTACCGTTGAAGACGACCAAACACCACTCGTTCGTGTTGACGCGGGAAAGAGATTCCAATTTTAGAACTAAAAAGAAAGCAACGATGATGCGAACGCACAATGTACCGAGACGCTCGCGAAAGCCGTTCAACAGATACCGCCTCGTTCGCTTTTGTGGTGAAGCGAAGCGATCTCTCTTTTTATGAAAACGTGTGTATGTGTGCTCTCGTGCGCGCGCGCTATAAAATTATTTGTGAAGAAAAGGAAAATTTTAACGAAGCGTCGTTTTTGTCTGTTTTTTTGAACGACCACGTCGTCAAAAACTCACCAATAAACGGATCTCACTTTAAAGGGAGCGAAATAATACACGAGACACATTCTTTTTAAACACAGTATCTATCATCATAATACGCAGATTTCAAATCACGGTATTATCATCTACTACTCTTTTCGAGCGCGCTCAACGCCATCAGTCTCAACACGTCCGTCGGGTCGTTGAGAGTGTTTCTATTTTCAGCGAGCTTCATTTTAATATTCTTCGCGGCGACTTGCCTTTTCGAGTCCTCGGTCGCGCCGGCGCCGTCTTTTTGCCGGTGCTCTTGTTGGTTTCTTTTGTGCAGTCTGGACGATGTGGACGATAACAACTCGTCGACGCACTTTGCAATCGTTCGCGCGGCTTCCGACGCAGCCTGTCGTCTGCTGCTCGATTCTCTGTTTTTGTTTTTAGTAGTATCGCTATTATTATTATTATTATTATTTCCTTGTTGTTGTTGTTGTTGTTGTTTCTCCGCCTCGCCTCCTTCTCCCTTCTTCTCTCCTACTTTATTTTCGAATAATAACAATCGATCGAAAGTAGACGCGTATTCATCCGGAGATAACGGCGACGTCGATCCGCTGTACGCCGAGCTCGTTATTCGTTCGACTCGGGCACCGACGTCTCTTCGCATCTCTTCTAATATTTCTTTTCGCACTTGCTCTCTCAACGCCACTCGCATCTTCGAGGGCGACAAGTTATACAACGTCTTGTCCTCTTCATCTTTTTGTTTCAAGAGTAACTTTTTCCTCCTCAACTCTTCCAACGCAAACTTCTCGGACTCTTTCGCTCTTTGCATTTCTCCTCTTTCCTTCTCTAAAGTTCTGTTCAAGTTATCGAAATCTTCGGCGGCGTTCGAGATGTGCCGCTCGACGCGTCTCAGTTGTTCCTCTAAACTCAGCGCTCTCTTTCTTAGTCTTTCGGCATTTTTCGTCGCTTTCTGTTCTTTCAATTTGCTCAAGATTAACTTGGTCGCGAATTTCCATCTCTGCTTCGCGGATACAAACGTCATCTCTCCCAAAGCCGCCATTAAATCTTCCATTTGTTCGTGCAACAATGCATTTTCCTCGCGTTCGCTTTGTAACTGTATCTCATAGTCTCTTTGCAGTGCGACTTGTTTGGAATCAAACTGCGAGGCGATTCTATTGGATGCGTCGATAATGAACGCATCGAAGGATACGTCGACGACTGCGACTGAAGTGTTGATGTTGTTGTGAATTATAACGCTCTCATCGTCATCGTTCTCGTCTTCGTTTCTTCTCTTCTTCTCCTCCTCGTTCTCTTCTTTGTCTTCTTCTTTTCCCATCAATCCTCTTCTTACATCCTTCTTTCTCACACTTATTGGTCCGTTTTGTCCTCCTTTTGGAAACGCTTTCTGTTGTTGTTGTTGTTGTTGCTGCTGTTGTTGTTGTTGCTGCTGAGACTTCTTACGTGCGACGCCGTTGCTGCTTTTCCTTCCCATTCTTGAGTCTTGGTCGTTTTGCGTCGTCGTCGTCTCAGAGTTGATGCGTTTGAGCGAAAGTTCACCCAATATCTCCCGTTCCATGCGTGTTTTTATTGATTACAACACGAACGACGCGAGAAGGAAACAAACCTACTACTCGGGGTGGTGGTGGTGGTTGAACCGTTGGTATTCGTGATGATGGTATCGACGACGATCGATGACAACGACGGTCGGCGTTGGCGTTCACTGTGACGAAAAGTATTTTTTTCACGCACGGGATGGGTTCCCCTTTGAAAAAAACAAAGTAAAAAACAAAAAATGATGAATTTAGTGAGATGATATGATAAAGGGTAATGGCTTCTAAAATATGTATAAACACGCTATCGTCGCACCCAACACAAACTCCTCTCTCTCTCTACGTAGCACACGCACTCTTCCTTCTAACTCTTCCTTCTAAATATAACTAAAAATATTTACAAATAGCTTAATATATATGCAGGTTATGTGTATAATAATTATCGTCGTCGTCGTCGTCGTATCTTTTTCAAATAAACTGATTGCTTTGCAATTCCAAGTGGCCTCTTTTCAGAGCGACCGGGCGATGAATTCCCGCCGTCGTGTTCGTCGGAGATATTGGAGAGGGGTGCCCCGTCATATCCTCAAAACTCACGCGGTTAGAACTCGGAAAGGCTCCTATACTCGTGGGCGTTGCAACGCCGCTTCCGCGGATGTTTTTGTCTTCGGCGGTGTAAACGCCGCCCGTCTCCAAGGAGCTATTACCGTCACTCGCAGCTGATTGATCTAGAACCGGCATCGATATCATCTGTTGTTGTTGATAATGATGATATTGTCGCGGCGAATACATTCCGCCGCCGTAATACGGAACGCATGTACCAGAGTGCGTAGAACCTTCTCCCGAACCCGTCGGTATTTTCAAATCCAACGACGACGGCGGCATTGCAACATTTCCACCACCAATGGAAGCCGCAGCTTCAGCCGCACGACGCTCAAGCAAACTCATCCCAGCGGAATTAGTAGCATTAGCGGCGGTCGCGTTGATGTTTTTATTCATCTCCGCCCATTGCACCTGCATCATATTTGAATTAAGATTCATGTATTGTAACGAGTACGGGACTTGATACATCAGCGGAATCGACTGCTGAGATGGGTTCATAGACGTGGCCATAGCCGCTTGCATAGCTGCCACAGCTGCGGCAGTATTTTGAACATGTTGCAACTGCATTTGCTGATAGAATGCTGCCGCTACATCTGCTTCAGAAATGTTGTTCATATTGAGTGGAGCAGAATTTGGACGAGGTTCGAGACCCTTCTTCTCTCGAGATATGTCCGAGGACGGCGGCCGAACCGAGCGTTGTACATCGCAACTTCTGCGAACTTTTCTCGGCGAACCGATGATTGATTCATCTTGACCAGCCTCCTTCTCAGTATTTCTGCCCCATTCGTAGTCGTCACTGTTGTTGATGACGTTATTGTTCTCGTCACCACTGACTTGTTCACCTTTACCGCCGTTTTTCTTCGTGGTGTCCAAAGCGGTTGCCGCGTCGAGCAACGCATCAAACAGTAACCCGCTGTCTTTTCCAGAACAACTGTTCGAACCTTGTCGCTTCAACGTCGGTCGCGTCGGCGTAGCCGCCGTTGCCTTTTCGATGACTCTTTCCTTTCGTTGCCAGAGTCTACCAGTAGAGAACGACTTTCCCTTCTTTTTCTTCTCTTCCTCGGTGGGGGCGCTGAGAGAAAATTCGTCGTCGATTTGGACGACGTCCGCCCTTCTTTCATCAGATTCCTGAGAAGTATGCGTACTTTCAGCAATTTTCATCTCAGTATTCGTCGCTGCCGTTGACTTCTTTTTCTCCGCACCGGTATCGTCGTCGTCTTTGTCGTCGTCTTTCTCGGTACTTTTCTCTTGAAGTTGCTGCTGGTGTTTCTGCACTGCGTTTGCTGCGGCAGCCGCTTTCGCGGCTTTCGCCTGTTGGCGCGACGGTGATCGAGTATTGTTACTCTCGCCTCTTTTCTCTGCGGTCAAACCGCCGCCGCCCGAGTTAATCGCACTACCACTAGAGTTTGGTAACAAGTGAATGTTCGAATTCGGATCTGCGTATAGTTCGTCGCGCATTTTGAGCATCTCTTGGAGACGATTTTCAATGTCTTCCAAAATCACTTTTCGCGTCGGCGCGCCGACGACGACAAAGTTTCCTCCCCTTTCTTCTCCTTGTTGTTCTTTAAGTCCTCGGGGGAGTTCCTCTTCTTTTCCCGATACCGATGATGATGATACAATCTTCTCCTTCTCCTCTTCGAGTTGTTTAATCAGCATGTCAATCTTCTTCACCTTTCGAAACGGCCAGCGCACGATGCCAAACTCTCGGCATTTCTGTTTAAGAACCGTCACGCATAAGCCCAACTGTTTTAGTTTAAGACAGACAGAGTACAACGAGGTGAGTTTTGAGTGAAAAGCCAAAATATTTATTCATCCGTCTTAATCGAAGCAAAAAAAACAAAAAATGTACGTGGCACCCAAATAAAAGTAGGAGGGAGCAATGTGAGCTTTTTGGCACCCAAAAAACCCGTTTTTTTGTTTGTTCCTTCTGACGAGGATGACGAGCGCGTGTCTTTTTTTACGTACCTTCTTTGCGGCGTCGTTGATTGGGAGATGAAACACCGTCCTCAAATCATCCATGGATTGGACGTTCTGTACTTTTACTTGCGTGCGATTCTGGATTGATAGAGAGTTGCATTATTTCGCAACGAGTTCGTTAGCACAGACTCATAGAAAAGAAGACACACGAAGACAAAATTGCGGTAAAATCCAACGTTTCGTCTAAATAACGAGAGAACTCTCTCTCGTTATGGCTGACGCGATTTCCTTCCTTTTTTTCTGTTAAAGCAGCGGACAAAAAAAAATCATCTTTAAAACCGCGGTTAACGTCGAGATAACGATGATGCGAATTGAAACGTACCGGCATGTTAACATAAATACACGATGTATTGATGTTTGATGTGAAAACAGGCGGCTCTGGTTATATCAACGGAGAAGAGCCAAACACTCCTATAGGTATAATTGAAATCTTTCAACGATACTCGTATATGTTGTGAAGACGAGGTTTGTTTCTTTTGCTTTTTTCTAGAGAAGATTTTTACGCTCGTACGGGGCAAAAAATACTCTGTGCACAAACTCGCGCTTTCCGAGCAACACGCGTCAAAACACACGACGCGCACCTTCTCAGAAACAGAAACACGAGAAGACGATAATGAACGACAAGAAGGAGGAGGAGGAGCGGGAACGTTTTTTCCGAGCGACGACGTCGTCGTCGACGACTTTAAAAAAGGAGGAGGAGGAGAAAAAACACGCGGCGACAAAAACGAGAGTTTTCCTCCTGCTTTTTGCTCTTCTCTTCGCAGTTCTGTTTTTCTTCTCGCGCAACTCTCGATCAACAACGTCCTCTGCTGCTGTTGCTACTCAAGGTCGTCCGGTGGCCGCGACAACGATGCAAGAGGTGGAGGAAGAAGAAGAGTTCATGCGCAACCTGCGATACCCGGGCTCGACGACGTCGACGACGACGGAGAAGAAGAAGAAAAAATATTACAACGCTCGTCCTGGGAAACACTCGTCGGTGAACCTTCTCGTGAAAACAAACTCTTTTTACGAACCAAAACAAAAAGAAAAAGAAAAAGTGAAAAGAGAGGGACGAAAGCTTCTTCAATTTCTAGCGCCGGTGCGATATAGTCTCGTTCCTCTGTCGGATGCTATTCAGGATTTGTGTGAAGCAATCTTCGACTTATCGATAACGCCTCTGCAAGCGAGGATAGCGCCGTTTTTTAAGTTTCGAGAGACAAACGTGACCGACCCGAAAAATCCTTTGGTTATTGATAAGGAAAAAGTGAAGGAGGCAATCATGAAAGAAACTTTGCCGTAATCGAGGAAGAAGAATGAGAAGAAGAAGAAGAAGGAAACGATGCGCATTTCTGAAAGTATATATAATATGTGTATATATTGAATACCTTTACATAACAAACAATTTACTACGAGTTTTAGAACCGCGTCGTTTTCGCTCGCGAGCGAAAACGACGTTTGAAGCCCATCCGTCGCGCGCTAACCAAAAATCTAATACGTGTGAGAGTGCACGACTCTTATTCTTTTTGGACGTCCACTTTGAAGGATCCGGTGACTTTCGGGTGCAATTTCACCGAAACATCGTAAACACCAACTGTGGAGATATCGGGAACGTCGAAACCCTTAGTGTCCAACGCTTTCCCAGTTTGTTTCTCAATCGCATCCGCGCAGTCCTTCGCCGTGACAGATCCAAAGATCTTGTCGTCCTCACCGACGGTCTTCTTGACGACAAACTTACCAATCGTGCTCAACGCCGTGGCGATGGCTTGCGCCGCCGCGCGTTCCGCCTCCACCGCCGCGACCTGGTCCGCTTGCTTTTTCTTAAACTCTTGGATGAGCTCCTGCGTTGCTTTTTGCGCCTTGCCTTGCGGCTCTAAGAAGTTTCTGAAGAAACCAGAGGACACGGAAACCATCTCGCCGGCTTCACCGACGTGTTCAATCGAGTCTAACAAAACCACCGAGGTCTTCTTGGCGACTTTCTTGTTCGCCTCGACGACTAAAAATGTTCTTCCTCTGGTGGACGACGACGACGACGACGACGTCGTGGCCGATTGTGATTTTTTCGCTTGGAACGAAGTCGAGACCGCGACGTTCGCTCTCGCGGATAACTGAGTGGAAGCCATCGAAAACATTATCGGTGATATACGAATGAGTAAATTAAACGGTATTAAACGGTATTTATATATTCGCGAGCGTGGCAAAGAGTGGCGTTTACGAACGAAATTATAGTGCTTTTGTTTTTGCTTGCAAGGGGTGTGGCTTTATCCGAAAAACACTCAAAACCTCAAAAATTTGTGAAAGACTGTTAGAGGCTTTTTACGCTCCTCTGCCAGAGCTTTTTCCATACTCCTAAGACTCCAAAACTACTTTTTCTTTTGTTCCTCTCCACTTCGCATCAAAGTAAAACACAACCATCGTAACTTCTCTTTAGCTTTGACTAAAGTCACCTCTAAGTTTTTCGTGCCGTCTTTTTGTTTCACCAGCGACCACGAGGAGTCGCCAGGGACGATATCTTGGAACAACGTCTCCTCCGCGGAGACGATGGTATTCGGCTGGATTTTTGCGCACGATAAATCTATTTTGTTCTGCCCTGGACCGAACTTTAACGAGATTGAGTTCTTTTCCACGTCTCCCGGGACGTTTGCAATCAAAACAACCTCCTCTTCGTCTTGCATCCAGGTGTACGGGTAGGAAGTTTTCGTGCCTTCGACGGCGATTTCCTGGTTTAAATCAGCCTCCGTGGGCGGCGCTTGGTAGTTCTCCGTCATCATACTTCCCAATCCTCCTTCAGCGTCACCAAACGACGCCATTCCACTCTCAGTGTTTAAGCTTCCACCCATTTTACTGATTTTCTCTTGCGCATTCCCTAAATTCTGTCTTCTTTCCGTGTTCAACTGTATCGCCTCTTCCACCCACTTGGCGTCCGAGCGCAACTCGTCCAAACTAAAATCTATTCTCTTAAAATCGCTCTTTTCGTCGTCAAATATCCTCGCCACGAACGCGTCCCCGGCCACGTGATTCGGCATGTTCACTAACTGCGTAAAGTCGCTCGCTCTTTTGTTCAAGCGTAATCCTTTCGATATCCCTTTATCGTCCACGTACATGTTCACGTGAATGAAATTATTCTTCGTGCCGCCGGGGAGTAACGCCACCGGTTGGACCATTTGCATGTTCGCCGCGACTTTTAACATCTCGTCGTCGATTTTCTGCCCGGATTGCTTTTCCAACTGCTCTTTCAACTTTGCGTTCTGCTGATCTTTCGTGACCGATGTATCTTCCATGGATTGCAACCCGCTCTCGAGAAAGTGCGTCTTTAACGCGTCTAACAGACACTCCATGTCTCTCCCAGGTGGAATATCTAATATTTTCTCCTCGATGGGTTGCGTCTCGTCGCACGGGATGAACACGTATTTGAATTTTGATTCAGACGACGATTTATTATTATTCTTCTTCGAGACATCTTCTTCTTCTTCTGAGATTTCAACCATGACGACGATCTTCTTTGTCTTCTTCTTATGGTCTTCTTGTGACTTCAATCTGTCGCTAATGTCGTTTGTTTATAAAGTGTCGATTATTTATTGTTTTCTCAAGGAGAAAAATTTCACACATCTCACGCAACAAAAATTCATCGCACGCACTTCTCATATCAGCTCACCATCCTCTTCCTCTTCCTCTTCTCTTTTCAAACCGACGACGCAAAAAGAGGACCAAACGAACCACCACCACCACCACAAAATAAAGGACGTAAACGACGATAATGGGTGGACGTTGAGAAGAAGAAGGAGGAGGAGGAGGAAAACGATGATGATGATGAAATTCTTTTCCTCATTCTTTTTCTCTTCTTCAAATTTGATATTTTTATTCGTCGTATTTCTCAACGAAGTTCACGCGATACGACCGGAAACGAAGAACGCCATCGACCGCTCTGGATGTGGAAACCATAAAACGTTTCTAAATTCTCGCTGCACTCGACAAATGTGGACAAACGAAGCCATCACTGGTCCGTACGCGCTGTTACATCGCTCGCCTCGAGAGAGTGATTTTTTCAACCGAGTGTTGTTAAAATGCGGGTGCAGAAAAGAAGACAAAGAAGAGGAAGTTTTTCACGACGACAACGATTCAGACGACGAGCGAAAAGAGCAGCGGGAAGACGAAAATGAAGAAGATGAAACTATTTGGTGCCAAGATTTCTTACCGGCGTGGTTCGCGTATATTCGAAGGTACCAAGACATTATGCAAGAGGAAGGGAACGCGTCCAAACGTCATCCAATCTTAATCGTGCGGAACGACTGGCAGAACTTGGGTTTCGGACACATGGCAAACGTTGCCGCCAGGTGGATGATGTTTGGATTATATTCTGGACGCGCGGTCTTTTTCGACAACGCAGAAAGTAAGTGGGATTTTACGGAGTATTTCGAAGGGTATTTAGGAGATGGCACGAACGGCGGGATGAGTTTTAAATGGACGGAGGAGTTGCAAGAGAAATATTTCCCAGGCGTGGCGTTGAGCGAAGAGACGAGTTCGACAGTGTACGAGAAGTACGAGGAAGGAAACGGAGAGGAAATAGATTATTTTGCGAGGTTCAATCTGTGGCGAACGAGCGATGCGAATAAGTACACGAAGTGCCAATACGGACCAGACGAAGACGTCGATGTTGGCACGTGCTTTCACGGCGAGGATGCGGACAAATGCAGGTACGGCGCGTTTTTAGAAGAGCCATGTTTGACCGAGAAAGAAATGCGTTACGAGTGTCCATTTGGTTCCAGAGAGGCGTTCGGTTGCCCATCGTGTAACAAATGCATAATACACGCGTTCAAGACAAAGCATATTATCCTCTGGGATTCATCCAGCGGATCTGGTGGTGCTCTTCCGATTGAAAGAAGAAGCGCAGACGTGATGACCCAAAAAAATCTCCCGCCCGAGATTGTCTTTTCAGACGAGTTAAGGGAAGCTTTGATGGAAACGGCAGAGAAGAGATTTGGATGGACGCACGCGAAGAGTTTTGGTTCGTATCATCATCAGAGTCTCGGAAGAGAGGAAGGCATGGTTCCGTTGCAGGCATTTGAGCAGTGTCTTCCATGCGCGATGAATTTGTTGTTGCGGCCAAAGATGGATCTACTGGCTTGGAAGCATTTATTACGTTCGGATGTTGCGTTTGCGAATCGATTAGTTGGATTACGAGCGAGAACTGGATACGCCGAAGATAAGATTTGTTTTCCAGAAGATATGCCTCCGATGGCCGAGTGCATAGACGAAACGTTCTTCAACGAAACGTGTTCGTCGGTAGAGTTACAAAAGTGGCACATTCGATTGAGGGCGACGACGTATAAAGGTCTTCCTGGAGAAAACGAACGGATTTTAAAGCCCTCGGAAGCGGTGGAATTCATAAAGAACCGCTTGGACGCTACAATCACGCCTGAGAGGGAATACGAGAGACTATATCGCCGCGGGTACTCGCTTTCAAAGCTTTCGCTGGAACGACGGGCAAAAATGAGGAATCCAGACGACAACTTCATGTACGTCGTCACGGACGCGCCAGCCTTGCAAAACTGGCTCGAGAAAAAGTTTCCAAGTATGACCCGATTTTCTCCCGGCGTCGGCGTCGATCCTACGAATGATTTAAGAGAAGACCATGCGAGCGATGCGGACTCGCGAGCAAAGATTGCGATCGATTTCAAAGTCCAAGGATGGATCGATGTCAGTCTCACTCTTTCGCCGAGTCAGTACTACAGCGCCGCGGATGTGCAAAGTTTCGATAACTTGAGAACGTTTGGTCAGGATAAACCAAGCGGTCGGGTAGTTGAACCGCCTAAAGAAATGAAGAGTAAAGAATTAATCGGTTTCGTATCGCCAAAAGAGCGCTACGTGAAGAATGTCGAGGTTTTGCGAGACAGAATTGAAAGACGAAAAGAAATGTGCGGCGGGGAGGGCGATGCGGGCAGTCTCGAGTTGCGAAAGTTTCTTCCTAATAAAAGTAGCACGGAAGATGAACGAGAAGATGAACGTAGATAGATAGATAGGCATAGTGAGAGATTGTTAGTTAATAGATTTATTTGTAGTACAGTCAATCAAATTAAATAGTAAAGATAGTAATATGTGTGTGTGTAAGTCTAAGATTCTGTTTTTATGTTTATCGTTGTTCGTGATGTTTATTCGTCAGAGCTCGCAACTACTTCATCTGTTGGAGAACCCCCTTCGGCGGCGGCTTCCGCAGCAGCGACGCGTTCTCTGAACAATTTACCCATCTCTTCGGCCTTTTCGTAAACTAAACTCGGGTTTCTCAACATATCGCCGTGGTTCGGCTCCAATTTCTTCGTGGACAAAGACAAGCGTCCGCGTTCCTTGTCCTTGGACAAAATCAACACCTTCAATTCGTCACCCGGGGACAAGACGTTTTCAACCGCAACAATTCTCTCGTGCGAAATTTGGGAGATGTGCAACAAACCACTTTGGCCACCAACATCAACGAACGCACCGTACGGCTTGACCGCCTGGACGATGCCAGTGACGACGTCCCCAACATCTAAACCTTCGCCAGAAACTAAATCAGTCGCCAATCTGTGCGACGCGACTAAGCGGTTCTTCTCTTCATCAACTTCGATAAACTTCACCGGTAAAGTTTGTCCAACCAATTCCTCTCTGTCACCCAAAGCTAAGCGAGGGCCGAGGTGGGATTGCGGGATGAAGCCTCTCAAGTTTTCAACTTCAACTAAGATACCGCCTCTGTTCACCGACAACACTTCGCTCGACAACGCCAAGTCGTCCGCTTGCGCTTGTCGGCATCTCTCCCACGCCGCTTCTAATTGGATTTTGCGCACGGACAACGTCATTGACCCTTCGCCGTCGTCGCCCTTCACAATTTCAAATTCGTACTCTTGTCCTTCGTCGAATACCGCCGCGGCGTTACGAACAGACGCCAAGGAGCACTCCACGGTTGGGCACAACGCAGGGGCTTTTCCGCCGATATCGACGTAAGCACCTTTGGTGTTCATCGCGGAAACTTTCCCCATGATTTTGTCGCCAACCTGTTTATTAAATTAAAGAAAAGAACGTGGTGGTGTGAGTACTACGCGTGATGATAGGATTGTCGGTTTACGTCGTCGTGGAAAGAGAAAAGCAGCAGCAGCGGCGAAAGAATTATATCTAAATTTTTCCTTATCCGGCTTTTGCGAAAACCTGAAACGCAGCCGTCGAGAGAGGGAAGAGGACGAAAAAAATCGCTCGCGCGTATAATTCACACAAACCCAATGCGCGAGAGACAGACGATGACGCGAAATTACCTTGTAATCGACTAAATAGTCATCCAACATGCCCGAAAAATCATCGTACGCGGCTTTGTTTTCCGCGGACGCGACCGGTTCGGTGATGACGGCGCGAACACCGACGGATTTACGCGAGGATGATGAAAAGGTTGATTTCTTGGCGGTATTCTTCGAAATCGACCTCGTCGTCGTGGACGCGAACTGCGTGGAGACTCTGTGTGCAAACGACATCGTGATGGATATAAAATGCGAGAGTTAAATTCGGATTCGATGTACAAAAAACGACTCCTCTGTTTTCAGGAAGAGCGCGCGCGTCTGGGTTATGAGGTACAATTTTTCGGGTGGTTTTTTTTATCTTTTCTTTTTTTCGGCTTCCTTCTCTGCACTGCTCTGCGCTTCTTCGAGGTGATAAAACAAAGGCGAGACGGAAGAAGGTCAAGGGGGATGGAAATTTGGAAAATGTGCCAAAAACCAAAAACACAAGAAGAGAACCGTCCTCCTCACAAAAAAAAAGAGAAAAAACGAATTATTGATTTGTGATTACTCTTTTTCTCTCTCTCTCTCTCTCTCCCTTTATTATATAAACTACTTTTACGACGACGACGACTACGACGACTTGTTGGGAGAATGACGACGAGAGAAGGAGCATCATCATCAGCGCATCATCATCATTCTCTTCCTGGTAGATTTCTCGGATTAAAAAATCTGAATTCTTCCTCGGGGGGAGTTGCACTCAAATTCTTAACGAACACTTTTAAAAACAACAACAACGAAGAAGAAGACGACGAGAAGAAGAGGAAGAAGAGGACAAAAAAGAATGGGTGTGAGTTTTATACCGACAACAACAGGGAGAGAAAGAAGGAGAGAGAAAGAAGGACGAGGAAACCGATGCGATCGATCTTAACGGCGTCCATCTCTTCAAAAAGTACTGCGAATGCTCATTTTAAGAAGACAACGAATGGTAGCAATAATTCGGAGACGACGACGACGACGGCTGGTGACGATAATGATGATGATAATGATGATAACGATGATGAAAATCTCCCGCATCCGAATTCGTACGGATTCAAAGCGTTACAAAGACGATTCAACGATTTATCCGCGAACAAAGTTGAAATTACCGGCGAGGATATCCGCGTCGCGTTGGAGAAGTTGAAGTTTCCAGCCTCGCGAGACTCTGTCTTGTCGTTTATGAACAAAATAACGAAGAAGCGAAAGGAACATTTCGAAGACTGTCCGACGCTCACGTTTCGCGAGTTTCAAGTCTACGCGGTAAAACGAGAACGAGAACTGTTGAAAACATTTCGGCAGTTTGATAAGCAGAATTTGGGGTACTTGACGCCGTGGCAGTTGAAGCGAGTGCTCTTCGCGCTCGGGCGATGGACGGCGACGAACAAAGAGGTGGATTCAATGGTAGAACGCATAAAACGAGGCGAAGGGGCGTTTAGTAAAGGAAAAGGTTTGTTTTCTCCCGAATCGTTACCGAAAAGTTCAGATGGGAAAGGTGGATTTGTTTCCATGGGTAAAGCGATCGATTTTGCCGAGTTTCGAGACTTTCTGTTGCTCTCTTCGGCGGCGGATTTGGGAGACGTCGTCGAGGTGTGGGGACGAAGCATGACAGATTTGAATCACTCGTTCGTGACCGTTCCAAAAGGTGCGTCTGAAAACGAAAAGAGGAAAGCGCAAGCGAAAGCAGTGTCTTTGCATTTGCTCGTCGGGGCGATTTCCGGCGGCGTATCGCGGACCGTCGTCGCTCCGTTGGAACGCGTAAAGATTGAATACATGCTCGATTCTTCGAAAATTGCCGCTGATGGTGGCGTTCTGGGTTCCTTAAAGCGCATCATCAGAACAGAAGGTGCACCGGCTCTCTTTCGCGGTAACTCTTTGAACGTTTTGAGGATCGCGCCGACCAAAGCGGTTGAGTTTTTTGTCTACGACACGTACAAAGCGAGACGGTTGAAAATGAAACAAAAAGATCAAACCGAGAACGAGAAAGAAAATAATAATAACACGAACAACAAAACCGCTGCGGGGGATTTGAGCGGAGGTGAGCGCATGATCGGTGGATCCGTCGCGTCCATGTGTGGAACTGCTCTGACGCATCCAATCGATACGCTTCGTTCGCGCGTCTCCGGGACCGGCATGCGCCTCGAAGTTGCTTGGTCGGAACTCATCAAAAACGAAGGCCCGAAAGCGTTGTGGAAAGGTTTAGGCGCGAACATGATTCGAGTTGCTCCTTACGGCGCCATCAACTTCTTCGTGTACGATTATTGCAAGCAACAATACAAAAAGTTTCGCGTGCGTTTCCTCAACGAAGACGAATCGACGCTATCGCAGTCCTCAAATCCTTTACCGACGTTGTGTTTCGGCGCGCTCGCGGGAGCCGCCGCGCAGACCGGCGTCTACCCGATCGAGCTCGTACAGCGTCGAATGCAAGTTCAAGGCATGAAAACGCTCGCCCATGGCGCAAAAAATGCCACGCAGTACAAAAACGTCGTTCAAGGCATGGTGCACATCGCGCGAGCCGAAGGTATTCCCGCGCTTTACGCTGGTTTGATTCCAAACTATACGAAAATTTTCCCCTCCGCGGCGGTTTCGTTTTACGTGTACGAGCTTTTGAAAGAACTGTGGGGTTTGCAGTAAAAGGGAGACAACCAATTAGCTTTCATTTTTAGGTGATGGTGTTAGACACGCAGACGACTGATGTATTCGAAAAGTTAAATATGTATAATACTAGTTCTCGCGTTAAAAAATTCCTCCTGTTTTCGTCTCTTCATTTCGTCACAAAAAAAAAATTATAATCGCCACGAAAACACAATCACACAACAATGGGATTGTTTGGGAACAAGAAGAAGAAGGACGACGGGGACTCTTTAACACAATTCCCGACGACGACGACGACGGAAACGACACAAGGAGGATCAGGATCAGGATCGGGAACAAACAGTGGTAAAATGAAATTTTACGAGAACGGCGAAGAGGACGAAGAATTGTTGAAGCAACAAGCGTTGAAGCATTTAACGAAAGGCTGCGCGATCGACGATTCGTTGAAAGAAAGTACAGTAGACGTGGAAAATGATTTCGGAGGAGCCTCTTCTGAAGAGAATCAACTGGAAGCGTCTCCGATTACGGTGTACGCGACGGAATATCAAGAGTCAAACGCTATAAAGATAGCCGCGAACGAGACGTTTTGTTGCTACGGGATTCGGAACGGGTTAGTCAGAGTGTTGAGTCAAGTGAGTCAATCTCGCTCGCTTCTCAGAGGGCACGAGACGCCAATCGCGAGCATGAGTTTTTTACCGTCCACGAACGAGGAAGAGAGCATTTTGGCAACCTTGAGCGAAGATGGGACGTTGCTTGTGAGAAGACTAAACGAGGACGAGAGTTCGGAAACGATCAGCGACTCGACGCTGTTGAAGTTGGACGTGTCGAGCGAAGCGGACAACGTGAGCGGAACGACCACTTCGAACGACTCTTTAATCGTGCCGAGCTTTCGCTGGTTTCCTAGAAAATCATCCAACGACAGCAAAGCGGAATTTTTGATCGCGTATGGGAACGCAATCTTCAAATCTTCCGTAGATTTAAATGAAGATGCCGGCGGCCAATCGCCGATTCCGTTTGAAGAGAGAGTAGACTTGGACGGCCCGATCACTTCGATTGACGTCATAAACCAGCGACAAGTCGTCGCGACGACTGAAAGGGAAGCCTCAGGGTCGTGGGCTTTAGTAGTGTTTGAGTTAGAACCGCAAGGTTTAGGATTCACGAAGACGGTTGAAAAACACACCGGTAAACAGTCTTCAATGGGAAACTGCGCGGCGCGATGGATGAATGAGAACACGTTGGCCGTAGCCACCGCTGTAAACGCGGGTTCGGGCTGTACTTACATCGAATGCTTGCATTACGACAAAAAAACAGGAACAGGACTTAAAACGACTCAATCGATTAAAATTGGATGTTCTTCCGAGTGGTTCTGGAACTCTTTTCAATTCGCCAGGGTCGGGTATAAAGATAAGCAGTGCTTTTTGTTTGCGGATTCCAAGAGAAACGTCGTATACGCTCTTTCTGTGAATGAACACGAGAGTAAATTTAATTACATTTCTCAATTTAGCGTGTCGCAACCGATTTTATCGCTTGTAGCTCTCGATGTCTCGGATGAAGACGATGATGTACAAAGCGCGCAGTTTGGTCTGTTTTGTATGCAAACCGGCGCGATTCAGCAATTGCGTTTACCGATGTTAGATTGCGTGCGATTGTTACCGAAGGGTAAAAGCCCTTCTTCGACTATTGCGGAACAAGTACAACAGGAACTCCCTTCCATTATCACCGATGCTCCTCCTCAGCGCGCTGCCTCGCCGGTTGTTTCGGGACTCTTGACCCCGGATATGTTTAAGAAATCTATGTCGCAATCGGCAAGCGCAGAGGAACTCGCACCGAGCTCTCCATCGGTGAGCGATAAACCTCCGCCTCCAATTGCGCAGCAACAGGCGAGTAAACCGGCCGCGGCGCCTGTTTCAGTTTTTGCTCCTCCTGCCGTCACTACCACCGAAGTTGCAAAGTTAATCAGAGAACTAAAGAATGAACTTAAACAAGATCGAGATAAGTTGCGAAAGGAACGCGAAAAAAGAGACAATGCGGAGCGCGAACGACAAAAGCAATTAATCGCGCTGATGTCGCAAGCAACCACGAAAGATTTACCAACCGCGATATCTCAAATAGTTTCGGAGCAGTTGGGTGAAAATGCCGCCGCAGTGCAAGCTGCTCTTGCGACGAACGCGGCAGCTTCGCAACGCGCCGCCGTCGCCGCCGCAAAGGAAGCGGTGCAAACGACTCTTCAATCCGAAATTCGACAAGCTATGCAACAAGTCATGATTCCAGCGTTTGAACGCTCGACGCAAAACATGTTTAACCAAATTGCAAACACTTTCGAGCGCTCTATAGGTGAACTTAACAACGAGTTGATGCAAATTAGAGATCAATCGGTGCAAGCAAACGCGATGCCTCTCGTCCAAGAGTTGCAAAGAACTGTGAACGAAATGAGAAGTTTACCGCAGTCCTTAGATTCTGCACTCAAATCTTCCGTTTCCAACGCATTTAGAGGTATGCAACAACAATCTGGTCCATCTCAAGGAATGTTTCAGCAGCAAATGCCGCCACGAGCTGGTGGAGGAGGAGGAGTGCGTTCACTCGCCGACTTGGAGCAACAGAAACCGCCGCCGCAAGCGCCACAGGATCCTACTTTAGAGATCAAGAGATTGTTGAATACCGGCAATCTCGACGCTGCATTTTCATCGGCGTTAGGTACTTCCAATCTCGAAATTGTCTCGTGGTTATGTTCTCAAGTAGCTCCAGAGCGCGTGTTTGGACAGCATCCGTGTCCGTTGTCGCCGTTCGTGCTACTTTCGCTGGCGCAACAGCTCTCTTCGGATTTGACGACGAAAGACGCGGAGAGAAAGCTCGATTGGATTCGCGACACGTGCTTGGCTATCGATCCTCAAGACCCCGCGTTGAAGTTACACGTGCGACCGGTATTGACTGCCGTTTACGAGTCTTTGCGAAAATTAGGATCGAGTTCTCAGAACATTTCGCCCAGCGTAAAAGCCGCCGCGCGTTTGGTCGTGCACGTGGTTAACAGTCTTTTGAGCGCGTGTCCTTAAGAAGCATCTTCTGTCATAAAAAACTAACTACTGGTACAACTACATCTAATCTGCTCTAAACTCATCTACAACTACATCTAAATGATTTCTCTCAGAATATCTCTTTTTCTATTTCTATACGCCCTCAACAATTCGATATCGCTTTCGTCCATCTGTGTTTCCTCAAGTAAGTGTTTAAAGATCCTTTCAATGTTCGCGTCGTCGTCCGACGCAAATCTTTGCGAAAGAATTTCCTCCACTCTTACTCTCACAGCGGCTATTGCCATATCGTTGTCTCCTGATATCTCGTTGAGTACGAGTAACGTGGTGTTATCGACTTTCGCGTTTGGACTCAGGATAAATCGACGCCGTTCATCGTTATCATCGTCGATAAAATCTCCTTCGTCTTTCTTCTTGAGTAAACCGAGCGCTCGTTTGCATTTGTATTTCATCGCGTCCCATTTTGTATCGTTTTCATCCGCGCCGCAGAGATTTTGGTACCAGTTCAAGCACTCGTCGACGTTTTCCCACATCATGACTGAATTGCACGGGTTCATGGACGGTAAGAATCCATAAAATAACAGAAAGTGCTGATCGTTTCTCTCGCCGTAGGAAAGAATCAACTCCTCGTCTTTCCCGACGTTTCTTTTAGCCTCGACGATAAACGCGCTCAAATCTTCCTTCACTCTCCAAGTCACGTTCACTTCCTCCTCCACGGACGAGTGGTTTAACAAATCGACGATTGGAATCATCACTCTCCGCGGCGCTCTCCTACCTCTCGCGTCTTCAATTCGAAACGTCCTCGAAAATACTTGACTCAACGCCCAGCCGTACTTTTCTTCTTCTTCTTCTTCGCCGTGGCGGCGGCTTCGCGAAGACACTTGTTTTTCATACTTCATCAACTCCTCCTTCGCGTCGCGATCGCCCGTGGCCTCGAAAAACTTGCAAACGAGTTCGTATCGCGTACGACGGTCGCTGTTCTTGTTCTTGTTCATCTTGTTATCGTCGTAAAAGCAACACTTATTCGCGATGCCGATCATCTCCTTCGGCAGCGCGTTCGCGTACGCCGTCTTTAGTTCTTTCTTTTCATCATCATCATCACTCGTCGTACTTCTCCTCCTTTTCATCAATATCTGTTTGGCTAAACTGGCGGACCAATCGTCGTCTTCGTTCTCGTTATTGTCGATGAACACTCTCTCGTCTTCTTTCGCCAACGAAACGTGGAAGAGTTCCTCCTTCGCTTTAATCTCTCTCGACGCGAACAAGCCTCGAACGTGAGTCGTCTCATCGTACCCGATGGAAGCGCGAGCGTTGGAATGTTTCGTAACGAACTCGTCAAAATCTTTCTCGTCGTCTGCTTTTCCCTTCTTTAAGAGAGCACAATGAGCAATGCGAGGAGGACACCGACACCGACAACGGCGAGATGAATACCAAGACGAAGAAGAAGGAGAAGAAGAGGAATGCGTGCGAGTGACCGCCTTTAGCCACGCCATGATTCTTACGTTTAGGAAGATGCAAAAAAATGTACAGTCGAAGTATCTCGCATAAAGTCGAGATGATGGAAAAAAAATAGTAAAAATTAAAAGACGCGAGTGTTGACTTGCGCTCGATAGATGGAAACCTCGCCGTCGTCTGAAATCAAAGTCATCTTCTCGTTGGCGTTGGCAAAAACAACCGATCCTTTCTCAATCGCGACGTCATCGTTGAGCGTACCTTTCCCGTTTTTCACGAGCAAAATCGAAGGTCCTTGGCTTACCGTCAATTCCGCGGTTTCGTTTTTCGAGCACGAGATGACTTCTAACTCGAACTCGTCGAACGGCGGCGAATATCGTTTCGTGTTTTTATCGATGACATCTCCCGTGAGAACCTCTGGTTTCCCCAACTTGTACGTCAACATGTCGCATAAGATTTCCGTATCTCTCGCTTTCGGCGTCAACCCGGCTCGCACGACGTTATCGCTCGTCGCCATGACTTCCACGCATTCGCCGTCCAAGTACGCGTGCGGTTCGTTCGCAGCCATGTATACCGCCTCTCCTGGTTGCAACTTGATGTAATTCAACAAGTACGCGCACATGACGCCGACGTCGTCTGGATATTGCCCGTTCAACCTCAACGCCAACCGGTCTCTCTCGTCGTCGTTTCCTCCTTTTCCTTCTGCCTCCTCCAATCGTTTCACCAGCGCTCGCACTTGCTTCGCCACCTCTTCTTTTTCCGCCAACATCACTTTCGTGAACAAATATTTCATCTGCGCTTTCTTATCTTCTTTCATCTCATCCATCTCTTCCAAACTAATCCCGGTCAACGCTTTCAATTCCGGGCACTTCTCCAATGCCTCTTTTGGTTCGCTAATGAACCCGCTCATGGCTTCAAATTCAGTCACCGCTAAAGCCATCTCCGGTTTATGATTCGCGTCTTTATACATGTGCGGTTTCTCTTCGTGTAACTTCTCCGCTAACTGTTTATCCGGATGCGCTTGGATCGAAAGCGCTTTCGCCACGGATAAAACTTTCAACAAAAACGGCAAATCGTTCCCAAACCTTTTTAAACATTTCTCCCCGAGCGTTTCCTTTGCGTTCGCTTCCACGTGCGACTTTAAAGAAGAAGAAGAAGAATGAGAAGAAGAAGAATCAGTTTCTTTAATCACGTTCAGTCCGCTCAAATGCGTGCCCATCCATAACTCCGCGTGTGGTTTCTCTTCATCAATTTTTTCCTCTCTGTTTAAAGAACCGAGTTCAGCCACCGCACTCGGGGTTTGTCCGGAAACGCCCCAATCGTAATGCTGAATAGCGCATTTCAGTTGTACCAGTGCGCCGCGTTTCATTATAAATATACGACTTTACTTGTAAAATGAATAAAAATTGGAGAAGTTTTGACCCAAACAACAACTCGAGAAAGAACAGAAAACGGTTGCCCAAAGAAAAGACACATGTGAGAAAAAGAGAAAAAGAAAGTTTGACACAACAATTTGAACTACGGTAAAGAGAATGGGTGGGAAAAAGAAGGCAGCATCCGGCGCGCAGAAGAGGAAGAAGAGGAAGGAGAGAGAACAAGCTTTAGCGGAGCATATTGCGAATTTGGAGCGTTTAAAGCTTGGACCGACGGAGTTATGGACAGGGTTGGTGTTGCATCACAAGGATATTTTCGTCTCGCATGTGATTCCGAAATTGAATAGGACAGATCGGTTTTTCTTTTCGAGGGCGAATAGAGAGAGTCGGGGTGTGCTTGAATACGCTGGGGTAAACGTATCGGGATTAGGTTTGATTGTTTACGAATGTTCATCCATTTCGACGCTGGAATTGAAGTGGAATCACATGGCCTGGGGGGAGAAAGATGACGAAGGAAGAGTGATGGATCAAGCCTGGTTTTGCAAGCAAGTTGCTGCAACGAACAAACTCGAGTTGCTCAAGTGGGCGAGAGAAGAGAAACAGTGCGAGTGGGATGAAGAGACGATTAAAGTGGCAGCAGATATAGGTAATCTCGAGATGCTGAAGTACTGCTTCTCTAACGATTGCCCGTGTGATGAAGAAGAGTCGTGCATTCAAGCTGTCATTGGAGGACACCTCGACTGTCTTCGACTTCTTTTCGACTAAGTGAACCCTTCGCGAGATACGGAAAAAGAAGTGGCAATAAAAGCGGCAGGATGTGGTCAAATGGACATCTTGAAATATCTTGTTGAAGAAAGAAAGATATCTGAGAAGGTAAAGAGCGGGTGCGTGTACATCGCTGCAAGGATCGACGGCCACCTCGATTGCCTCAAATACTTAGTCGAAGAGGCGAAAGCGCCTCTTAACTTCTGGTGCTATATCGCTTCGGCTCGGTACTTCGAGCACCACGACTGCGTAAACTACTTGCTCGAAAAAGGGTGCCCAGAACCAACGGACGAAGAATACGCTGGATTGGTCGAGGTCGAACGACAACTCGAAGCAGATCAGCAGCAGAACAGCGACTGAAAGGATTGCTGGATTCTGAGAGAGACTCAGAGAGAGAGAGACTTGAGAGAGAGAGGAGCCAAAAAAAGGGCGACACAAAAACACACGCACAGAGAGAAACAACAACACACACACACACGCAGAATAACACTTGCAGTACTTCTCTCTAATAATAATACTAAAACTAAAACGAAAGAGCGACGACGAACAAAATGAAGCGAGGCGCGGCGTCGTCCTCGAATCAACTCAAATTAACCATGGACATGTTCCGCTCGAGAACGAAAACCGGGAAACGAGAGGCGAAAAATCTCTTGTTTCCCTTAGCGCAAAGACTGACTGGCGAAGGCATCGTCGAAAAACCAAAATGGTTGCACGCGATGGAACAGGTCAACCCGGCGAAAACGGCGATTGGGATGAACGATTTCCTCGCCGAGAAGAAAGATAAAATCGTTTATCCCGAGGATAAGTTAATCAGGGCGTATTATAATCGAAGGCCGTTGGCAAAGTTGGAAGCGATCGATATGCACGCAGGAGAGAGAAAAGAAGGGGAAGAAACCTCTTCGTCCTCTTCGTCCTCGAAAAAGAGCAACAATAGACATTTCGTTAGACAGTTTGCGCTGAGACAGTTGGAATACATGAACCAAAAAGCGCAACCGTTAATTAGGACGAAGCAATATCCATCCGGACGAAAATATACGGAAGCAGAAGCGCGGGAACTGGTCGAGAAAGAAGCGGAAGAAGAACGGCGTTTACTCGCGAGGAACCGAGAAGGCGATGAAAATCCATTCGTACCAACTTTGATTAGTAAAATTAAAGTCGATCCAAACCTTTTGGAGGTCATTAATAAAGAAGAGGAGAGCTATTGGATGAAGAATAAGGAGACGAAAGCGTCGAACGCGGCTTTGGGATTAGATGGTAAATCCGGCATCGTCGGTAGATTTAGTCGAGGTGCCATGCGAAAGAAACGAGAAGAAAGAGATTCGCCGTCGTCCAACCCTAGAAGCGCTTCTCCGCAATCAACAACAAGCACGACAACAACAACAACATCATCATCAAAAGTAGACGTTTAGGAAATAATAATAATAAGATTAATATTAAGAAACTATATTATTGCTTTATTATCAAAAGAAGGGTTTCATCCTTCCGCGTGCCACACGTTGTTCGTTTTCCGAAACACGACTTCCCGCATGATGTGTATGCTATTTCTATTCTTCTTCTTCTTTTTACTACTATTATCTTCTCTGTCTTCTTCTTTGTCTTCGTCTACCATCATATAGAATCTGAATTCCACCGGGCCTCTTTCTTGATCCCCGGATATCCCGCGATATTTCCCCGTCTTTAAAATCTCAATCTCTCGTTTCATCCGTCTCCACCTCTCGCCGTTTTCCATCGTCCCTTTTAAACTCTCGATGAAATACGCTCTGTCTTCTTCCTCTAAATCTGGAGGCGCGAACACTTTCACGAACTGTTCGATCTTATCTTCTTTGCACAGTTTATCCAGAACGTCGACGTAGAGTTTGAGTTGCATGTTTTCTATTTTGTAAGAAGACGTTTTCCATTCCTCTTCTTCGGTCAATGCTTTTTTTTCCATCTCCGAGTACATGAAATCATCGTCATCATCATTTTCATCGATATCGTCTTCATTATTTTTCATTTCCAACGACATAGTATCGCGCGTCTTCAAAGCCAAATTGGCTTTACTCGTCTTATTCTCGTCTTCTTCTTCTTCTTCTCTCTTCTTTACCATTATTAGTATTACTAGTATTATTTACATGCACAAACACACAACTGCAGTGAGAAAAGTTTTTTTTGTCATGAGAGAAGAGAGATTTTAAGAGCGAAAAAAGGAAAAAAGCGGCTGTCGCGTACAAAAAAATCAACAGAATTCTGCATATTACACTCCTATACTTTAGTATTTTCAGTCTCGCGTCGTCTATGTATCTCTCTTTCTCTCTCTCTTTCTGTTATTATACAACTTTAGAAACGCGATTGTTGTTATGAAACTGGTGGCACGTGTAACTCTCCATGTTCGTAT
>Ga0209090_10000342_pt1 | contig 28740 bp, 21 predicted proteins | sample ArcticOcean_MG_C_9_FD_187432 | JGI IMG/M metagenome (GOLD analysis project Ga0209090, IMG submission 187432) | Marine microbial communities from western Arctic Ocean - ArcticOcean_MG_CB2_152 (SPAdes) (version 2) | ecosystem: Environmental > Aquatic > Marine > Oceanic | place: Arctic Ocean... | reverse complement strand
TTATTTTATCTGTTAATTCAATCCAAATTGAGTCACTTATTATTTTAATTTGAATATTATCATGTATCTTAAATTCTTGATTCGATTGTAAAAAATTTATCATACTTCTAATATCTGACTTAAATAACCGTTGTATTAAAGTTATATCATGTTTTGTTATATTTAATTCTTCTTTATCTGCTATATTTTCAATAAAACTATAAATTTTATCACGTGGAAGTTGGTTAAATTTTAATCTTATAAATTCTTTTATCAGCGATTCATCTATTTTGCTTATGTAATTACATATTAAACAAAACTTAACATTTTCGGTATAAGATTGCAATAGGCATTTTAATGCTTGTTGGGCATTCTTTGTCATATAGTCTACCTCATCCAGTATTACAAACTTTATTCCTGTTGCAAATAAAGGCTTCGTGTTTATAAATTGCATTATCTGAGATCTTATTATTTCAATACCTCGTTCATCTGATGCGTTTAAATGTATTACCAACGATTTATGTACTTGATTATATTTTTCTTGATATTTTTTGATTAAATTTATTATTGTTGTTGTTTTTCCAGTACCCGGAGGACCATAAAATAATAGGTTAGGCACTAAATTCATATCTATAATATTATTAAATATAATTTCATTATTTCTATCTAATACAATATTGTCAAAATTATCGGGTCGGTACTTTTCGACCCATGGTATAGAACTATTCATATGGTTATTAATTTTTTGTTTTTAATCCATTTTAATTAAAAATGATTAATATTTATATTTAGTAATTATATAAAAAAATGTCTATTTTGCCCAATACTAACGGAGGGTACCTTGAACTAATACTGGGACCTATGTTTTCAGGAAAAACATCTAGGTTGTTAGAAATACATAAAAAGTGTCAAATTAGCAATATACCTTCTGTAATAATTAATCATATAAGTGATAATAGATATTCGTCTGAAGCAACTGTATTATCACACTCACAAGAAAAAGCTCCTTGTGTTTTATTAAGCAGTTTATTTGAATCAGTTAGTACCATTATAGATAATAATAAAAGTGACATTTCACAGATATTAGCTGATTCTAAAGTTATTCTTATTAATGAAGGTCAATTCTTTGATGATATTGAAGAATCAGTTATCATGTTAGTTGAAAAACATAATAAAATTGTCTATATTGGTGGATTAGATGGAGATTTTAAACGAAACATATTTGGTAAATTAGTTAATCTTATTCCTCTGTGCGATAAAATTGAAAAGCTTCCTTCTTTATGTAAAAAGTGTTGTAATGGTACCAATGCTATATTTTCACATCGTACTAGTAAAAATGTATGTCAAAAATTAATTGGTGGTCAAGATGAATATTTACCCCTATGCAGGGTGTGTTATTTAGAGAGTAATCTACCCCCCCCCCAATTAAATAACGCTACTAACGCCTATAATTAATATATTAAAAACACTTAAAGTTTTTTATTGTTTAATTATCAAAATGGCTGAACTTAAAATAACTCCCGACGTAATCAATCCAGATGCACCAATTAAGAAGAAAAGAGGAAGAAAGCCAAAATCTTATTATGAACAGTTAGAAAAAGAAAAAGGTAACGAACCTGTCGTTCCTATTGAACCACATGTCCCCAAGAAAAGAGGGCGAAAACCGAAAGGGGGAAAAATAATCGAAAATACAGCAACTATCAATCAAAATAATTATGTTAAACAAAATGTGATTTTACATTTAAAATGTACAAGTAATGATCTAGATACATTTAATGATGTTTATAATAAGTTATCGAATACTGACTTAGATTTTACTTCAGGAAGTAAAATGGGTGATTTAAATTATCAAATGTATAATAACAAATTAGAAAATTCATCTATTAATTGTATTGAAACTAATAATAATATTATTATTAATACCACGGAAAATAATACTACACATAATAATAAGATTGAACAACCCGATACTAATATCAAACATATTAATAAAAAGTTGAAAGAACTACAAGATTTATTGCATACAAATACTATTATTAATAATAAATCTGCGTGTTTTTGGTGCACATGTGAGTTTGATAATCCCACGATTCATATACCGAAATATAAACTAAAGGATACTTATAATTGTTACGGGTGTTTTTGTAGTCCGGAATGTGGTGTGTCATTTTTAATGAATGAAAATATTGATACTTCTGCAAAATTTGAAAGATTCCATTTAATGAATCATATTTATTGCAAAATATACAATTATACTAAAAATATAAAGCCAGCACCAAACCCATTCTATACGTTAAATAAATATTATGGAAATCTATCAATACAAGAGTATCGAAAATTATTACAAAATGATAGATTGTTTATGATAGTTGATAAACCATTAACCAAAATATTACCAGAATTACATGAAGAAAATACAGATTTTGCTTTGAATGCAGAAAGTGTTTCTACAACATCTACATATCAAATTAAACGCAAATGTAATAACGCTAGTTCTAAGAATAATATATTAAATGTAAATTTTGGTAATAACAATTAAAATTGATATTATAATATTAATATTATTTATATTATAATAATTATGATGGACAACGAATATGATTCAGATATAGAAGAATTACTTGGTAAAATAGAGGATAGTAATCAGGCGTTCTTTGATGACGAATATGATGAAGTTTATAAATATCCAAATAAAATTACAGAAAGCAGTAAAACTGATTTAGGATTAATTGAATTACATACTCCTTCTGATAATGATATAGAGTTTAAAATAGATCCGTATATTACAAATGGTTATATCTATATAAATTCAATCGTATTACATGGATTTATGAATTATTATGATTATTATGTGGAAAATCAATTAACTCAATATAAACAATACATTATAGATCAAACCTATTCTATTAATAAGATTAAACATCCAAATATAAGAAATTATACTAAGATTCGTTTAAACTATCAACCATCAGTTGAAATTGTTAAAAGAGTATATTATAAAGGTTATACATTAGCTATCTTAAAAACGTGCTGGTTAAGAATTTTTCAAAAAAAATTTAGAAATCGATGTAAAAAAAGAATGGCTTTTATGTGTAATCATAAGAATTTATATTACAAAGAAATAAATGGAAAATGGCCTAGTGAATTTTACCAGATTTGATCTGTATCGTACCAATACATTAAATCACCTTTTTTTATATTAAATAATCTAATAAAATTGTTACATCTAGCCAACGACATATTTGCTCTATATTTTGGGTTTACATGTTCATCTGTTGCACTAAGTTCATGTTTTGCCTGTTTCTTTATTTTTGTTCTCCATTGTTGACAATAATATCCATAAAATATCTTTAGATGATCATCTATTTTTAAATCATCAGTTCCACATTCCCTAAGATACTCTATTAATGCTTCTTCGGCTATTGCTAGTCCTCCAATATCTGCTATATTTTCTCCCAAACTATGCTCTCCGCTTAATTTAAAATTATCGAGTTTCTTTGCGTATAACTCATATTGACTTATGACGGATTTCTGTTTTGACTTGTATTCTTTTCTATCAGCATCATTCCACCAATTCTTAAACTCACCCTTATAATCATATTTTGAACCTTCATCATCAAAAGCATGTATCATTTCATGACCTATAGTGCTACCAATATAAGCTAGGTTATACGCCATATTTTTTGTATGATCCATAAATGGTTTCTGTAATATGGCATTTGGTATAATTATCTGATTCATTAATGGAAAATAATATGCATTTACATCAAATACGTTTTCGGCATCAAATCTATCCCATGTGTCTTTATCTACATTTGTGAAATTACTCTTTATTTGTTCTTTCATATACCATTTCCTATATTCAAAATAATTATATATTGGATTACATGATTTGAAACTTATTTTTGGGTCTTTAGTAAACTTCTTTTTTAATCCACAATGTAATATCATACTGTCTAATTTATGAATTGCGAGTTCCTTTGTTTCAGGTGATAGCCAACAATTATGTTCTAGACGTTTTCTAAATACAGATTTTATTTTCTTAAACAGAACATGACAATATTTTATGTTATTTAAATTACTATGATATTTCATATATTTTTCGGTTAAAGTCGTATTTAATATAGTACTAATACCATATTTAAACGCAAATTTTTGAGGAGATATTATTTTATTTTGACCCATTAAAAATTTTTCATAAAATTCAAATTCATGAATCCTCCACTTTTCATGAAATCTGGCATAACTGTTAAAAATTTTGAATATCCAATATGAATACCAACAATCATTATTCCAATCTTTTAAATATTTACAAGTTTCACGTACATATTTTGGATTATTTACTATTATTGTAGGGGGGTATTTATTATATCCCATGTGTGTAAAAAAATCACTAGAGTTAAAACCCAGAGTTTTTAAAGATTTCATCGTATAAGCATTATATGTTAATTTGGGATCACGATTATCAATTTCATTTCTAGTATTTTTTGCCAGAAAACTTTCTATTTTCAATACATCTTCCGCATTACAGGTATGATTGTCGCCGAGCATCAATTTAAAACTTTTTTCTATATATTTTGTATATTCTTGTCTAATTTCAACATACTTACCTTTTTTCGAGTAATGTCCTTTATCACTCAATCCTAACCCATTTTCACCTATTGTTGAAACACAAGAATCCGTTTTTTTAGAGTCTATTTGTAATGCCCAATAAAACGGGTGATTTATTCTATATTTACTACAATATGCTAAATATTTATATAAATTATTTGTGTCCTTGCGATATACGTCTAATAACGATACTATTTTTTTAATTTCTAATTCAGTTATATTGGTAGATTCATTCATTTTTGAATAGGATAAATATAGGTTGTTTATATTACTATTTTTTCTTAACTCACTTACTATTGTCTGCAATTGATTATCTACTTTATCTTGTAATAAATTGTATTCATTTATTGATACACGATCATCTTTTATTTTTATTTTATTAAACCATTTGGAGTTAATATAACTATAAAAACTATTGTTTACCTTATGTTTAATTTGTTTTCTTGTAACATTTTTTTTACTCCTTTTATTTTTATTCGTCTGCATATTATATATTTAGATATAATATTCGTAATTAATGCTATTTTTTTATTCAATATTAGTTTATGAAGACCGATAATCTTAAAATGACGCTGTTAGAATGGATTAACTTTAAAATACCATTAAATGAAATTATAATTAATTGTTCTCCAGTAGATGGTTCTGATAGCATGTTATCATTTCCAATTGGGGTTAGCGTATGGTGTAAATTAGAATATATCGATAAATTAAATAAAACCATCAGAGAAAATACTAAATCTGTAAATTCCAAATTATATTCATTATCTATTAATACGAATACTGATAGAAAAAGAAGAGGAGATTGGGGGGGAGGAAATAAACCAATTCGAAGACAAACTATACTTCAAACATTAAATGACAATTCATTTATCAATACTTCATCTGGAAATCGATTTTTCGAAGATATTACTAAAAGTAAATTCATTTTCTCACCAGAAGGAAATGGTATTGACACACATAGAACATACGAGGCGTTAATATTTAAAGGCTTACCTATATGCGAGGAAAATGAAGAGATTAAGAAAAAATTTGAAGGATTACCCATCATTTACACCACCGACTATTCAGAAATAACAGAAGATTACTTATTTGAAAAATATAATGAAATGAAAAATAAAACATACGATTTCTCAAGATTATTTTTATCATATTATGAAGGTGCTATTAAAGAAGAAATAATAAAAAATGGTAATTTTTGGGTAAATAAATATCCACAACATTTCGGAACAAAAACCGCATATCCGATGGATTTAAAAGTCTTACCAAGTTTAAATAATATATATGATGATTTATCTTTTATTACTGTTACTAATTCAGGATATACGAATATGACGTTAAATTGTATTGAATCTTTGAAAAAACTCAATATTAATATTAATTTGAAAATATATTGCTTAGATAAGGAATGTTATACAGTATTAAAAGAGAAACATGATAGCGTATTTTTGTATGAAGATTATTTTAAAAAGGAAACTAGATATAACGACGAGAATTGGAATGAATTTACAACAAAAAAATTAGCTATAATGCATAGTGAATTAAAAAATAATAAATTTGTTTTATTTACGGATGGAGATATTGTTTTTGAAAACCCATATTTTATTATTGATTGTTATAGAAGAATGGTTGAAAATGATAAAATAGAATTATTGGTACAAGATGAACATCCTATAAATGGTATTTGTAGTGGATTTTATATCATTAGACAAACTGAAAATACGTTAAACCTTTTTTCAAACGAAACATTAATAAGCCGAGATGCGTATAGCCATAATGATCAAGATTATATCAATGGACTTATTCAAAAGCGTGAAATTATTTCACAGAGACTACCAAAAGAACAATATTCTAATGGAAGGTATTATTATGAAGTATTAAGCAAGCAGGAAATAAAAGATTATGAAAATTATTTATTACATTTTAACTGGTTAAAAGGAGGTGACGCTAAAAGAAATAAAATGATACAACACGGCAAATGGTATATGGGAAATTCAAGTTATAAATAGAGTATTATTATATTATTATAAATTATGTATAATAATATAATTGTTGTTCCATATAGAGATAGAAAAAACCATTTAGATGTTTTCAAAAATAAAATAAAAAGCTTTTTAGAAGTATTGGGTAACGATACGTTGATTTTAATTGTTGAACAAAAAGAAGGAAAAGAGTTTAATAGAGGGAAACTATTAAACATAGCAGTTAAAGAATATAATGACTCGTGTAATAAAGCATTTATTTTTCATGACGTTGATACATTTTTAAAAGGCAACGATAAACCAAAATATAAAAATGACAATGATATTGTTAGATTATGGATGCCCCACGCTAAATCATGTGGAGGTATATGCAAATTTAAAAAAGAAGTTATTAATGCTGTCAACGGGCATCCTAATAATATTTGGGGGTGGGGGATTGAAGATAGAGCATTATATTATAGAACAGTTATTCAAGGATATAAAACTACAGATATTATAGATGAAAGATCTCAATTAGAAATGTTAGCACATAAATCTAATATTATCACAAACTATGTAGGTAAAAAAAAAGAAATTGATAAAAATGTTACTAATATATTATCGGCAAGCAAAGAAGTTAAACAAAATTTTATTATAAATAGTGGAATATCTACCTTAACAAAAATAAATGAATATGATAATCAGGATAATACTATTTTGGATGAAAACGAATATATTATACTTGATAAATTTGAAAGTGAAAATTATGTTAAAATAATTGTTGATATTTAATTTATTCCCATTTGTTCATTACATATAAATCAACATTATCCGCATTTTCTCTAAAAAAACAAGTCCATAATGAACAATTACCGACATTTAAAACTAGATGTTTGCACTTAGACATTATTATCAATATTGCCATAAATTTAAATGCATGTTCATAATTACTTTTGCCAACATCACTATTCCAATCACCTCCATTACCTGCTATTTTATCAACAGTTCCCTTTTTATTCTGTTTCATATGTCTTATTTCATCATTAAATACAATTGAATCAGGAAAATTTTTTAACATTTCGGTTATATATTCACTCTCGTCTGATTGTACTATTAATTTCATACCTGGATATTTCTCTTTTAATTCATTCCCCTTTTTAACATGTTCTTTATAATTAGGTATTTGATTATGCATCGGAGTTTCTTTTCGTTTATCGTTTCCTCTGTAAAATAATACACCTAAATTTTCATAATCTAATTTATATTTTTCCTCCATTTTTTTTACTATATCATATACTTTTGGGGTTGGGGTATAATATTTACGAATAAATGGAGTAAAAATAGAATAATTAAATTTTTTAAAATTTATCCATTGATATTCATGATCAAAATCTATTTCTTCTTTATATTCAATTGTTATATCATCTTTGGGCTTTTCGAAAAAATCATATGATATATTTTCACTTATTTCACCTGGCTTATACCATTGAAATTGCTCTCGTACATCTATTTCTTTAGGAACTTGTTTATGTTTATTATAATATTGAATTATTTGCCATAGCTTGTACATACAACACGAATAAAATCCGGAATTATGTTTACATCTTAATATTGGCGGGTCAGACATTTATTATAATTAAATATAATATAATTTATTATAATACGATATTATTTCTTAATTAATATGTTATATTACTTATAATGAGCATTCGTGGTGGAGGTATCGTTAATAGTAATTCATGTGGATTGGGTAATAAATTGTTTCAATTTGTTACCATGTTAACTTATGCTGATTTACATGATTTACATGTACGAGGAGGAGTAAACAAGAAATTTCTTAAATATATTTGTTTTAATGTTCAAAAAATTTCAAATATGGGAAAACTGGATCAATCGTTGCCTAAGCAGATGCTAAATTCAAGTAATTACGATAAAGATACTGATAGTTTAAGATATACAGGTCGTTTCAATTATGAAACAAGTGACTTCTTTCAACATGCTAAATATTTAAATGACAATTATGATAACGTTATTAAATATATAAACATGGAAGAACAAAAACAGTTAATGCCACAAATAGATTATGAAATTAAAGATGATGATATTATATGTTTTGTTAGAATGGGAGAAATTATGTATAAAGGTGAAAATAATCCAAGTAGTGAAGGCATCCATCCAAATTACTATTTAAATATACTTAAAATGAAAAAATATAATAAAATATATTTTAGAATACATCCATCAGACGATAACAGGATAGATCAGTATATGAAATATTTTCATGAATATAAAGATCAAATTATCATGTTATCGGCTCCCAATGATACATTCGATTTTCATATTGTTAAAAAATTCAAAAATATTGCTATTTCGAATTCTACCTTTAACTGGTGGGCTATATATATTTTACAAGATCTTGATAATAAAACAGTTTATACACCCAAATATTTTGGACATAAGGGGTGTAATAAAACAAAACATGGACCACATGTAAAGGATTTATGGAATATTAGAAACAAAACTATACCAATTGAACATGATTTTATTTCTATGAATTAATATTATTACTTTTACAATTACACATATTTTACGTTATTTTATTATAAAATAAATAAGACATTAAAATAATGAATATATTTGTATTACACTACAAACCGCTAACTGAGAGAAAACAATATATGGATGAGCAACTAAAGAAACAGGACATAAAAGCCCAGTATATAACTGAATACGATAAAGAAGAGATGACAGATTACGACAAAGAAATTTTTGATTATGATAAAATATGGACAAATAGAACACTATTTTTATCGAATTCTTCGCTAATCGCAAAACATTTAGAAGTATATAGAAGAATCGTAGATAATGATTATGAGTTTGGTTTAATTTTAGAAGACGATGTCATATTAAATGATGATTTTAAAGACAAATATTATGAATACTATAAGCAATTACCTGATGATTGGGATATATTATTTTTCGGAGACGGTTATGGACGAAATTTACATGTTCCTGAAAAATTAGTACAAGAACAAGGGGGGAATGTATTTTTAAAGAGCCATAAAGGAAACGGTATCATCGACAGAGAAAAAAATGGATGGCCAGTATGTGCAGGAGCAAGTAGATGCAGCGATTGTTATTTAATTAGTAAAAAAGCGGCAGAAAAAATTATTACTCAAATAAGAGAAATTAGACGTAAAAAAAGAGAAAAAATATTTTATCCATCTGATTTATGGATGAACCACTTGTTTAGAGCATTAAATTTTAAAGTGTATTGGGGTGAACCTACTATATCAACACAAGGTACAGAAACAGGAAAATGGAAATCAGCACATTAATAAGTTTATTTTTCAAAAATAATTAATCTTAATTATATAACAAATGTGTAAATATAAATTTCATGCATGGCATAATAGAACCGGTAATCATTTAGTTGCGTTGGTTAATTTAATTCACTATGCATATATTACCAAAAAAGGGCATGCCATCGAAATACCCCACCATCCTTTTTTTAAATTGAAAACGAATACAAATTTAGAGAAAAATGAAAACGAATATTGTAAATGTACAAATGTTGAAGATTTAACTAGGCGTTTTAACCCATGTGGTGCTATAACGTTATCCTTTAATGAAATTAAATATATATTTGATAAATATATTTCATTAAATATGAAAAATGATGAACAAGATTATTATGATATATGCATACATGTTAGAGGTGGTGACATTTTTAATAACTTAGTTCATGGTATGTACGTACAGCCACCACTTGACTATTATTTAAAAATTATTAAATTAAATATAACTTCCAAAATTTGCATCGTTTCCGAGGATGACTCAAATCCAGTTATGCCTTATTTGAAAAAATATGTGCATAAAAAAAAATTGAAAAATATAACGTTTAAAAGCTCGAACTTAATTGATGATATTATGACATTATCTAGATGCCGTAATCTTATATTCTCATTTGGAACTTTTTGTATATTACCATTTCTCTTATCAAATACTATTAAAACCGTTCTTATTCCTAAAAGTGCTTGTGCTATGCATTGGTTTAAACCAAATTCTAACACAGCAGAAGTTAAAGTTATCGACTTTTCTACAAAATATTTTGATCGGTGGCATAATACAGACAAGGAAAAGGAAATTATGATGTCGTATATTTTAGAAGATCAATCCGAAATTGATAAACTTCTTCATTTATAATACGTTTTATATTTTGTTTTTTATTCCGTTATTAATTTATGTCGTCTCAACCATTTATTAGTGTTGATTATTGGGCTAAAAAAGCTAATCTATTTATCGATAATTTATACGTAAATCGCAAGGCGAATTATAATTACGAGAAAGAATTTAGTGAAGTGTTTATACAATTCAAAACACCTATTATATTTATTAAAACGGATTTTATACCCCATTTTGTTGATCAGTTGTTACAATTTTCTAAGGATTTCATTTTAATAACTGCATCAAACGATGATCACTGTGTTCCATATATTAATTTCCCGTGTAACGATAACGACTATAAAGAAAAGGTCGATAACTTATTGAATAAACCGGAATTAATTAGATGGTATACTAAAAATCCGGCTATCGTTCATGATAAACTTATGGGATTTCCACTGGGGCCAAAATGGCAATGGAAAAATACACGTTTCTTTGGAGAACCAAAGGACGAACACCTTCGAATTTATGGAAATTTATGTTTAAAACCCGAGGAAAATTTATATGATACCAATTCTAAGCCAAATTTATTATATATAAATTATGCTCAGACTACATCTAATCCATTATATTCTCCACATAAAGGTATGAGACATACTTTGACAAACATATTGAAACATAAATTTGACTTTAGCCGTGGAACTAGTTTTGAAAATTATATGAAGGAACTAAAAACATATAAATTTTGTGTCTCTCCTCCTGGCAGAGGTATTGATACACATAGAGCATGGGAGGCACTTATGATGGGTACAATACCTATCATGATTTCTACAACCCAAGATCATTTATTCGAGAGACTACCCGTTATTATTATTGATTCATGGGAACAAATTACAAAGCCATTTTTATTAGAAAAGTACAGCGATATTATACAAAAAACATACGATTTTGATATATTGTATACTCATTATTGGGATAATATGTTATATATTGACCAGAATTCATAATATAATTATTTAATTATTTAATTATATTATCATTATTATTTTTTCTTTCTTGTACGTTTATTTTTTTTCCCACCCTTATTTGCTGCTGCTTTTTTTGTTGCTTTTTCTGTTGCTTTTTCGCTTTTTTGTATTGCTTTATATTGTGATTTTAAATGTTTTATCAAACCTGGTCCATTCAAAAATTTTAATATCTTTTCTTGGAAATTTGCTTCTGTATTAATTGCTATTTTTGCAACATTATAATAATATATCATTTCGGGTGTTATGGCTACCACATATTTTTGTATTTTTCCTACACCAGATTTAGCTGATCCTTGCGTAGCATTATCTGAGGTGTTTCGACTATTAATCATAATTTTCGCTGTAATGAGTTCTTTTATTGTATGCTGCATATATTGAAATACATTTCGTAAATGCTGACTTAACTTATTATATTTATCTTGATCTATTTTTCCAGTATAAGCCTTTAGTATATATTGTTTTTCAGCCTCTATTGCAGCAGGTATAAAAGTAACACCATTTCCACATGATCCTACCATATTTTCAAGTTTTCGTCCATTCTTAAAATCTGACGTTGCAAGTTGGTAGGTTGTATCACGTGTCCAGTCTGGATTAAATAAATCCTCACTATCTGATGCACCCGATGGATTATTACCTGGAATTTGTCTGGGTACGGGATATGTTGGTATCACTGATGGTAACTTAATGGTACCATTAACGTTACAATCGTAACACATTTGTAAATAACCATCTCTAACACCTGGATAAACAAAATTACAGGATGTTTTTACTTGATTACAAAAATGATGCGAATACCCATATTCAAACAAACTACATTTTAATACACGTTTAAAAACTTGATGTTTAATTTGCAAACCACTATTTGCAGTAAATATAGTACTTAAATCATCCTGGTCTGTTACTTTTGATAAATCGGTTATATCCTCAATTGTCCAAGATAATAATTTTCGTTTGTACTCTGTTCTAGCTTTACCTTTTTTCATATTTTGTACAATATCCATAAACATATATATTTGAAATTCACGTATCCATTTATTAATTAAATAATCTACATGTTTAAACCATTTAACACTCTTGTCATTTGTAACAAAAACACAATTGATATATCTATACATATAGAATAAATATGTTTCATCATCCATAGGATCTAATAAATCGCATTTATCTTTGGGTTCAAGTTTACGTGCTGCAGCACCCTTTCTATCTCTATATCTTTTATAGTATTCCATTTCAATTTTAAAATTATCGACAAATGGTACATACTGACTAAATATTGTAACCGGTAATTTATGTTCCATTTCTACCTGTCCGCTACCAGCACAATTGAAACCTTCTACACATTGATAACATGTAAAATCGGACTGGTCTTCTTTAATGCCTCTAATATGGCTTTTAAGTTGATTTCCCCATATGCGACAAAACTGGGAATCTTCTCCAATATGATTTGTTACTATGCCGCGAATTTCACCTCTGACTTCTTTGTGCCATACCCACTTCTCAATCTTTTCTATTAGTTGTGCTTTTAATTCTCCTTTATCTTCTTCTTTTACTCCTTCTTCATTTATTGAAACATTTGTATATAATATATCATTTATTTTACTTTGAACTGCAGCCTTTGTAGTGGGATTCGATATTGAGTCTACTTTAAAATTAACAATATTATTTAACAACATATTTAATTTATTATTTCTTTCAACAGTTTCAATGTCTTTCATCTCATATTCTATACCATTTTCACTTAAAATTTCGGGCATTGATTGGTATTTTTTTCTTGCATCTTTCCTGAAAGATACCACACTACCGTCATCACTTTTTGATGACACCATTTGTTGTTGTAATTCAATTAATGTATCATCTTGTATGCCACGTTTTAAGTTTGATAATTTAGTTTCTCTAACCTTTGTTATTTCATCAATTTCGGGCATAGTTTTTTTAAACACTTTAACAGCTAGTTCTTTTTTTAAAACTTGTTGAATTTTCTTTTCTAATTTATTTAAATTATCTAATTGTTTATTTATACCCTTATTATTTCGTGTGCTTATGCGTTGTGTTACTGCTGCTGCAGGGGGTGGGCGTACTGATGATGATGATGCTGCCGGTAGTGGGCGTACTGATGATGATGATGCTGCCGGTAGTGGGCGTACTGATGATGATGCTGCCTCTGCCGCCGGGGGTGGTATATCCATTTTTGTTTCGTCGGGTACTAATTCAAGTTTATGTTCAACTCTAAATTTCCCATCTTCGGGGAATGGTGCATATCCCCAGGTTTCTTTATCTTTTAAATATATCATATCTTTTATAATAGCAACAACATTGTGGTTGGATATCATACGTACATTATTGCCTATAGCAAACTTTGGATCTGGAATTGGATCATTCTCATTTGCAATACTTTCACTAAAAGTTGTTATTTTTTCTTCAAACTGACCAATATCCTCCGCTGCTGTTATTTCTTGACGTAATTCATCAATTTTCGTTAATTCTGCAATACATTTATACGGGAGATCAGCAGCATTATTATTATCTAGTTGATAATAACTATCAAATATTCCTTTATCTGCGTTGGTCGGTTCAGATTCATCTGCATCAGACTGAGGGGGGCGTAATTGATAGTCTGCTAATTCTTGACGGCCACCAAATTCAATTTCATATGTTTTTAGAAGTATTTTTTGATCAACAATGGGGGTCCCCATCTGCAAATGTGTATTATGCGTTAATGTCGATACACCTGTGAAGGCGGCTGTGTGACCGACTGATAAAGGTTCGGGTGAATAACTTGTACCTTTCATATCAGACATAGGAGGCTCGGTTTGGTGTGGGAGTGGACTACTGTGTATGAACGTTGCAGCTATATCTTCTTTATTTTTCTCCGTAACTTCATATGTATCATGTATTTCATGACCGATAGTTTGACTAACTAATACCAAATCTTGATCGATTTGGTAATTATTTTTAACTAGAATAAAAATACCAGACTCACCTGCTGTGTATTCTGTTTGTAATAATGAGTTTAAACTGCTTTCATCTCTCATATCGGCATCATCATCTCCATGTAATTTTTTTAATAATGACCCTGGAACCTGTTGTCTTCCTGCTTCACCTAATGTTATATCATACATGTCATTATCCAAAACACTGTTAATAGTAACAGATTTCCATTCACTATCATTACTATCATATTCTTTTTTATCTGATAAATTATATATTTCTTTTACATATTCTTTTCCTAATGTTCCTCCATACTTATCATTGCTTATTCCATAGTGTTTTACATGCTCATCATAATAGGTTTTATATAATGACTTATTATCTATTAATTTATACTGTATTATTGTATGTGTAGTGTTAATAGAGACGAGTTCTGTGAATGCTGGTATTGCGGATGATGATGATGATTGGACTAAAGATACTGGACTATTATATTGTGTGATCGTTGGAACTTTTATACCTGCTAATATACTGATATTTATTTTCAATATAATACATAATAACTGTATTGTTAATGAATCGCCGCAATATATATCTTTTATTTTACTTATATATTGTTGTATTTTTTCTCTTGTTGCACTCAAATTTTCAGCGTTAAATCCATGATTAATATTATACCCATATTTTTCTGTAAATTCAGAAGAATTTACATCATATATACATTCAAAAAATGCGGTTTTATCAAATGATGTATCCTTAAATATATCAGTAAATTTTGTATTTGCTGTATCTGCTGCTGTAATCAATTCATTTAATTGTTTTCCTATTTCATTTCGCAAACCGATAACTCTATTATGGTGATTTACTTGACCACTATCATCAAAAGTTGTCAATACTTGATTCGTAGAATTAGCACAAATTACAGAATGAAACAAAGAGTTTTCTTCATCGCCTATATCTAATATATTTAACTCAGCATCATTATATGATTTATAATTTGCTTTTAATTCCTCAATTGGAGAAAGTGTTGCACCTTCATTAATCTTGTCTAGTTGATTGATACTATTTCTGATTATATCCTTTTCCTTTTCGGAAATTGTTTCAGAATCGACGTCAGAATCGACGTCAGAATCGACGTCAGAATCGACGTTTGCATCCATAGCATCCGTATAGCTATTACTACTCGATGGAACATGTGTCATCGCCGTATGTTCCTGATCCATAGCATAATTAAAACCTGTAACTGGAGGAGGATGCCCCATTATTTGTGCCCCCTGATCCATTTTATTATTAATATCTGCAACTGGAGCATCTGTGTTTGTGTTAGCCTTTTTTAGTACAGGAAGACCAATTATTTCATTCTGCTGATTATTTTGTAGCTGCTGCATCGACTCCTCATCACGCTTAAACTTGTTAATAGCTGCACGTACTTGTTTAGTAATCTGGCGATTCATCATACCCTCTGGTGTTAGATATAATGTTAAATACTCATTCACTGCGTCCATAGTAATGGTATCATATGTATGAGGCCAATAAGCTGTAGCCAATTGATTCCGGTAGTTATTTTGTAATATATTCAAAGTGTTTTCCTTTATTTGACGTTGGTCACCTTCTAGTTCGGTGCATGTCTCGCCACATGCCTTAATTGATTTACCAATCGCCTTATCTAACATAACTCCAAAATCTAATGACTTCAGTATCAAAATTTTAGTAAAAGATATTGTTGTATCGTTGTTACAATACTCTTCGTGGAACTCATATAATGAATCCCCGCGGCCAGGTATTGCGGTATACTCGGATTTTAGCCAATCTATCTCACTATATATACTATTAATTAATATATCCATGTCCTTTTCACTCGGTATTACTAAATAAGGAGAAGATAGTGAATATAATTCACACATTAGTAAGAACGTTGTATCCTCCATAGTAAATTCATTGACCCGAATTAATCCATCATTACTATTTTGTTCACTCTTTATATACATATCCAACCTTTGTCGCAAATCTCCGCATTTCTTACTTATAATATAATTAATATCAGGTTGTTGATAAAATGCCATAGATTGTATATATATTTATTATATTAAATAATCGTTGAAATAATTTGTAAAACCTTTTTCAAAAAAGCCCTTGCTAACAATAAATTTTTTTCCATGAGATTGATCGATGTAATACTCATATGCACCATATACATCGGATGTTTCCGTTGTTGTTAAATATTCTTGTATGGATATATAAACGTCATTCTCTTTGTCCCATAATTTAGAATATACATTCAATAAAAATTTATTTTTTTCAATATCGATGTTATCCATAAAATGATATATGACTTGTATAATAAAATCTTCTTCAATATCAGAAAATCCCATATTTTTTGAAATTCTATAGTCGTTATATAAAAGCAATACTTCACTAATTTCAAATTCACCAATAAATTTATCTTTAGTTTCACATATCATATTATCATTCCAAAAACATAAAAATTCTTCAATATTGGGCAGGTATTTACTTGTTATCCCAGTAAAACAATCATTTTCCGTTTCTAGTTCTAGCAATAGTTTTTGCTTTAAGGTATTAGTATAAACAACATTCGGTATATTTAAATTTTCAATAAATTTTTTCCATAGGAAATGCATATTTTTCCAACTAATTTCATTTTTAATAGTTGGATCAATAATTAAATAATCTTTAATAAACATTTCAACAACGGTGTTTTGGTCATTAGATTTTAAAAATAATATATTATTTTTAATGGATCGCCTAGCTTCATTATGTAAAAAATCCTCAGAACAACTATACCGATTACTGTAATAGATGCAAACACATATAAAATCTAATGTATACTCTTTAATAAAGATTGCCCATAAATCTTTATTTTCAATATTATTGTTAACCTCGATAAGTCGCATATTAAGTAATGTATGATCTTTGTATTTAGTTTTAAAATTATCGATGACATTATAATTTCCGAATGAAATATTCACTTGATCTTGCAATTCATTCAAAAACATTTTACATTTAGGGTTAATAAAATAATTTAGATCTGATCCTTTTTTTAAAATATTATCACCAATAATAGTTAAGAAATATTTCGTTTCTGTTTTTGTTTTAAAGAACAATGGTGTTAATTTGCTATGTACATTCTGTATAGTAACTGTATCTGGAATTGTCTTAAAAATGCTTTTGCTTTTAATTTCTTTTAATACCGATATTTTAGTTTTTTGTTTCCAATCATTTAAATTGTAATGGTTAGTAATACCAGTAACACATTTAAAGTGAATATCGTCTTCACTTATATTTGAATAATTAATCCGATCATAATAAAAATATTTATTGTTTGATGAATTAAAAAAGAACTGGTTATTAATCAAAAAGTTTTTGGTAAACATTTCTTTTTGTTTTGTTAATTCTTCTTTTCTTAAAGTCCGCTCTTCAATTTGTTTTTTCAAATTTATAATAAATAAGTTTAGCCCGTGAACATGGTTATAAATTTTTTCAATGATAAATTCATTATCTGCATTATTATCAAATACCTCGGTAATTTTCTCCAAACAAGCATTCTTCTTTTCGGTTATGTTAATTTCCTTCTCAACTGACATTAAATTATTTAGTAAATATATTTTTAAATTATTTAAACTATTACTTAAAATTATTTATTTTCCTTATATATACATGTTCGACCTAAATATAGATCATTATGAAAGAAATGAACTAGAAGATTTATTTGATATTGGATCTAAAGTATATTCCAACGATGAACTTGAAAAAAATATGACCAATTTAAAAAATAAGATTGAATTAGAGACAAAGATCGACCCTGATACAAAGGTAAAGACGTTGGATTTTTTGTTAACTGCTAAGAACTTATTACTGGACACGAGCCCTAGTTTATTAACCAACCATGTAATAGAACAAGGAGAGAACTTTCTAATTCAGAAACCGAAACAATATGCACGTGATGTAGGGTATACTGACGAGCCGTATTACAGAGGTAATTTAAACCCAGTTCAAAGAAGAACAACCGAAGTATTAGTGAACGTAGATTCCAGGTTTAGAGATGATCAAAATACATTATCAACAGAGTTTACCATATCCTTTCCTAATTTAATAAAAAACGTAATTTCGATGCAAGTACAAACGGTAGAAGAAGTTAGTGGATTTTTACAAATATCAGATAAATTAAAGAATAATTATTTCCATTATAGCTTAGATAATGGAGCAATTTTAACAAGAGTTGTAGTACCAGATGGTAATTATACAGAAACCGAATTACAAACGGAATTAAATGTGTTATTCGACACATTTACTATGGTAAATAATAAACTAAAATTTGCCAGAGTTGGAACTACAATTTTTTACTTTAATAAATTATGGAACGGGGATGATGATGCATTACCAAATTTACGTCAAAAGATAGGTTGGATAATGGGTCACACAGAAGAGACACTTACTGTAACAACTAGTCATATATTTAAAAATAATGTTCAAATAGCTAGGGTTAGTTATGCCAGTTTAGTAGTAGATGATTTCCAAAATAATTTTTATCAAACAGTTATCAACGGAACGAATAGTTATGTTCAAAACAGTAATATATTATCTCGAATTGGAAATATAAATTCAACAAAAAAAACTCAAAATGATAGCCCCGAAAGAAAATATTTCGGCCCGGTTGATTTACAAAAGCTGAAAATACAATTAGTAGACGAATACGGAAGAGTAATTGATTTAAATGGGAATGAATTATCATTTACTGTATTGCTGAAAACACAATATGATATGTAATTTAAATAATTATTATAAGTTTTAATAAGTATTTAAAAAAATGTGCGTAAAATAATCTATAAATGAGCAATTTTGACGAAAATCAGTATATTAACAATGTGTTAACGATAAAAACGGTTCAAATCTCTCCATTTAGAACTTTAATGACTGCATTAAAAGATATATTATTAGAAACTAATATTTCGTTTCAGCCAGATGGAATACGTATAATTAATATGGATAAATCACATACAATTTTAGCACATCTTTATTTAGCAGCAAGTAATTTTGAATATTATGAATGCAAACAGGAAAAGATTATTATTGGTGTAAATATGTTTCATTTGTTTAAGTTGATTAACTCAATTGATAATGATGATACATTAACGTTGTATATTGAAAATGCCGATTACCAGGACGGTATTACATCACATTTGGGATTGAAGTTTGAGAACGGCGATATTAAACAATGCAAAACCCAAAAACTACGATTAATTGAACCTGATCCCGAAGAGTTAGAAGTACCTGATGTAACATTTTCATCAATTATTAACTTACCATCCACCGATTTTCAAAAGATTATCCGTGACTTGTCTTGTATTTCTGATAAGCTAGAGATTAAATCTGTAGGAAATGAATTGATTTTCAAATGTGCCGGTCAATTTGCACAAGCAGAAATTCATAGAGCAGAGTCAGACGGAAGCATGGAATTTTTACTAAAACAAGATGCCTCTAAAATTATTCAAGGTGAATTTTCACTAAAAAACCTAGGATATTTTATTAAATGCACTAACTTGTGTAGTCAAATAGAAGTTTATCTAGAAAATGATCTACCTTTGGTAGTAAAATATAATGTAGCTTCTTTAGGAGAGATTAAACTTTGCTTAGCACCGTTGCCTTCTACTTAATTTTTTCTTTATTTTTATGATATATAATATATTTTATAAAAAGTGCAACACCAAGACCAAGTAACCATCCTGCGAATATTTGATATATATTATGACATCGTTTGAAATATCGTGACATACCTATAATAATGGGAAATAATGTAGCGATTGTTAAATTGTAATAATTATTTTCAAAATATTTAAATACCATTACATATGCGAAATATGATGCCATAGCGACATGTCCCGAAGGAAACCCCGGATTACCACCAACTGCCCCCCCATCATTAAATATTGAACAATCACATGCATCATGTGGTCTTGCAAAAATAGCGGGGTACCATTTACCAGTTATAAGTTTTCCGATTTTTTCTAGCGTTAATGTTAATATAACACCGAGAGGCAATTCAATATTCCCATCAAAACTTTCATATATTATAATATAATTACTTAGTAAAATTGTAGCAGATATAAAATCCCAAAATGATTTTATTTTCACGTACATATAAAATACATAATAAAAAATAATTATTTTTATTATTTATTTTAAAATTAATTTTCATTTAAATTAATAAACGGGTAAATGTTTTTTAAACAAACATCCCTGTGTAGCTAAACCTTTAATTTCAGATGTATTAATTAAACCTGCATTTTGCATGGTACAATCTGATATCCAAACTTTCAATATACAAAAGCTTTTTTTAGGTGAAATAGTAATGCCACTTATTTTTGTTAAGAACTCGTTATTTGAAGATAGTGTATTTCCGATTATTAAATAAAACATTTTTATCCAGTTTTCATATACACTTTTATTAGGCACTTTATATGAAAAGCAACCGCCATTTCTATTTTTTTCGTCCTCCCACGTTGGAAGAATTCCATCTTTCATCAAAAACAACATACAATTTTTCACCATTTTATCAGGAATAATTGAACAAAGAGTTATTCCATCCTCTACGGTTTGAAATGTATGTATCTTTTTATAACTGGCAATTGACCAGTCGGTGTCATGTGGTAAATGTGCCCATAAGCACCATTTATCCGGTAGAGAATGAAAGTTAGATGTATCTGGCATGATTGTTTCTGGTTGGTTACTCTCCATATAATAAATTATTAATCAATTTTTTATATTATTTTTTAATTTAATATAATATTAATTTAAAACATTATCTTCGAAATATAATGTCCAAGATACAGGATGACCACCGGGATAATTATGTCGGTTCCATCCCCATTTTTTATGAGGATTTACTAAGTTCATGGCCAATGTATTCGAATTAAATGCCGTTGATTTTACAAAACTATAATAATCGTGAGGCTTATTATTTAAATGATTAATATATTGACTATGAACACTTACGGTACTACCCTGAGAACCAATAAATATTTGTCCCATTTCACAAATTTGTTTCTGTACTAAGAATTCAGCAACAGTTGTATTTTTATATTTCTGGTTCAGTTTATTTTTATCATCTGTATTCATAAATTCATCCGTAAAAAATATTTTCCATTTCTTTTTTAGTTCATTAAAAAATGGATTGTCTTTCCTATCCGTCATTATAAATAATGGTAAGTCACCGCCATTATTATCATTTAACCATCCAGTAAGATTATTTTGTATAGTTTCATTTAATGTTGTTATAGCAGGTAAACCCTTATGCCAATCACCAAACCGTAAATGAACCGATATATATTCTTTATCAGGTATTCTTTTCCATACATCATTAAATGTATCTAATATGACAGGATCGTACTCAGCTAAATTTTTACATATTTTATTCATAATTTTATAATTATCTTGATTAGTATAGAAATTATATAATACACGAGACGCATTACTTTTAGAAAAAGAAACTATCTTTGTATCGCCATATAATGGTTTAAATACATCACTTGATACTTTTTGTCTCCAATGACAGAAGTCTTTTATATCTGCAGCATTTTCCTTTGTATCCAATTCACTATCAATAATTGCACAATTTGAAATTTTTGCTGGAATATTGATTTCATTTTCTAATGCACAACAATCTCCATATTGTCTACATTCAAAACCAACTAAATCTTCTTTAAACTTATCGGTTACATATTCAATTAAACTTCCATAATCCTTATTTGGCTTACCACATGCAACCAACGGATGTCGAACATTTAAAATTAAATATCTCTTTGATATAACCGCTAAATATACTGCAATCTCTAATGAAAATAATTGATTATAATATCCAACCCCACAGTATAAATCAAAAATTAAAATTTTATCATTAATGTGTCTGAAAGAGTCAGTCCTCTTAATTTTTATTTGTTCTTCTACTTTGACTTCCATATTTTTTGAAAATACGTCTGTTGAAACGTCGATACTATCATTAATTTTCGACTTTAAAATAATTGCACCATTTTTGGGTAAATGTGTACAATGTTGAAAATGTCTTCCAGTTGGAGCATGAATATCTGCCCATGATTCACCCCCATTTGGAAATCCAGGATAAAAAATTAAATATATATAATTACCTTTTGTCATAAATTTTAGACCGGGAGCCTTCTTATGAATACACGCTTCATTTGCTTTATCTATAGTATATGTTTTTGATACTGTATCAGGATCATCTTTATAGCACATTAATATTTCATAATCTGATTTTGAATTAATATGCCATCTATTCCTTTTCTCATTATCATATAATACCGTAAATGGACCTATCTCCTGTTTTATATCTAAAGTATGAGGGACATCTTCTGTTTTGATTCTATGTGGCTTTGTCAGTTCTAGCTTACCAGCAACTAATCCCTTGGGACTATCTGGTTTAGAACTGACCGAATTACGCTTTGACTGAATATATTCACGAATTACAGGACCATTATGGTATATTTTTTTTTCACACAAAGATGCTCTGCAATAACTTATAAAATCGTCATATTCTTGATTAGTTAAATTCCAGTTATGGTATATTTGATGAACACCGATTGGATTTTTATATTTCACTTTCTCCATCGCAAAATTTTTATGTAAATCACTATTTACTGGTGGATAATTAAACCAATCTTGGTCACAAAAATAACCATCTTCATTCCCTCTATGTATTTGTCCATGTTCCTTACCTCGCTGGGGTTCACATGCCTTAATACAGGATTTTACATTTCTCAACGAAAATCCTCCGTTGCCTGCGTTATATTTTGTCCATTGGTTTTTGGCAGTCCATGGAGCACCAATATAATCAAAATCGAAATATACATCGTCTATTCTTCTTACCAATAGGGCGTCTGTTTGATAAACTAACATATGAGACCAATTACTAAAGTTTTCATAAAATTGAGGTTGCTTCAATAAAGCTGAATATGCCCCTCTGTCTAAATTATGATGTTTCGTATTAATCAGTTTTATATTTTTCCAATTACCGAATTTTTCATTTATGTATGCTTCGTTATGAGTTCCATGAACAATTGCGAAACCAATTTCTTGAGAATTATATACTCGTAATGCTGCATTGATAACCTGCTCAATTTCATCCATTATTCTCATCTCTATTAAACATATGATTAATTTTCCCCCAATATTAAATTCAGGTATTTTTTCAGGACTAGGAATTGATTTTAACAAATCAAAATAACTTTTCTGGCGTGTCATTTATTTATAATATTAATTTTAATAAGATAAAAAAACGAAATTAATTTTTTGGCGTAAATACATGCTTGCCTCCCTTTTCACTTAAACTACCCATATTTTCGGGAAGTGGAATTGTGTCACTATCTAAATATTTCTTAAATTCTGTTGTATCATATACTAATCCTGATTTTTTCTTAGTCTCAACATAATAATACTCCTTGCCTTCCATTTGTATTAACTTATAATTGGTTACACGTTGTTTTATTTCATGTACTTTCACTTCGGCATTTTTCTTCTTTTGCTTTTCATCTAAAATAAAATCATCAGGGACTAATGAAAATTCGGTGTCATCTGTGTTTTCTTGAACTAATAATTTGAATACATCCTCCAATACAGGGAGATCTACCTCCTTTGTAATTTTTTCGGGATGAGAATAATTGGATCTATGATTTATTTCTATCATACATACTGATTTATCAGCACCTACTACATAATCAAACCCTAATATCGTAAATTCTTCACTTCCAACTTTAGATACTTCGTCTTCGTAAATATGCTTGAAATCAACAATTGAATTTGTTAAATTCTTAAATATTTCGTCATATTCGGTTAATTGATTTCCATTTATCCATATACGACCGGCACTTTGATGAATTATATTCATTTTCTTCAATTCATCTTGTGATAAGCCAGTTATATCTTCTTTATAATCAATTGTCGCTACACTACCCCAACACTTTTTGTTTATGTAAACCTTTCCATCAAATAATACAACATACACTCGAATCTTATATCTTTTACCATTAAATAAATCAGGCTTGAAATTATTTTCTTGAATAACACATTCGTTTATTATCTCTCTTGGAATATCACCCAATCTACATATTTGTACACCATTTGCACCAGAAGACCCTCTTTTCTTTACATAAAAAAGCTGATTCTTATTTATATCACGGGGTATATCTTCTATATTTTCATAATGCTTAGGTACATATTTTGAACCATTCATTCTTTTTGCCATAAACTTCTTATCGTCCATTTGCAACGTTGTTCTTCGTGGGGCAACATGATAAGCTTTAATATCTTTATACTTCTTTTTGAAACTTTTTACAACATCCATATTGGCATTAAAATCATCATAAATAATACCCACGTTATCCTTTCTATCACCATACTTTGATATAATATTCTCGGCGGCTGTGTCAAATAGACTGCTGTTTTTATTAGAATATACCGCTAAAGTAAATCCTGTTGTCTTAACAAATTCTGACATTATTTTTATTTATTCATATATTTTTAATATATTTACTACGTATATTATATATCCTAATTTCAATTAAATTATATAATACTTAAAATGTAAAATCGATAAAAGATCATTACTTGTCTTTTATTTCTTATAGGTATCTGCATAAGTAGAATGTTTGCTTCTATAATGCAATAATATTATGTAGTAAAAATCACCATCTAGCTTTTCTCTATGATGTATGTGGTCAATTCCATTAAACATCATTAAACCACCTGGCCCACAATCAACTTTCTTACAATTATCTATGTGGTCGGCATTTACATATTGTCTATATCTTCCCTTACTCTTTATTGGTTCTTTATTCATATCAACATTAATATTCCAATTTACACCATCGGGTTTATCAATTATATATGAAACTGTATACTCACAGTCTGACCTATCTGTGTGTGCAGGCAATTCACAATCTCTAATATAACAAGACAAATATGTATATGTTGGTACTAATTCCTTCTTTACTAAATGTTCTATTAAAGGTAATGCTTCATAATGTAGTATTCGTGTCATAAAATCATTATGAGCTTTAAATCTATTTGACTGACTATCGCCTAATGTATACTTTTTATTATCTATTGCCCAATGAAAATATTCCTGTATCTTTGCTTGAGCGGTGGCTTCAAATACATTTTCAACTACACATGGATTATATTCATCAGCAACAAAGTTCTTTTTGAAATTATCATAATTTAAAATCCCTTTTTGAGGAACAGAGTTTCTTAGTGTATAGAAAAATTCTAGTAATGCGGGATCTTTTTCAGGAACACATCGTCTAAATTTAAACAACCCCTCGGGCATTACACGTCTATTATCAACCTTTACATTTTTTTTATCAACTACAACTTTATCATAAAAATTTACGAGTGCTTGATGAAAATTCTCGTTTTTTTCCTTTTCTCGTTCAATTTCTTCATCACTCTTTTTAGGTGGTGAACTAACTACTTCTTGCACTTTTACCTGTTTGGGCTGTTTTGATAATATTTCCAATTGAGTATTTATTGCCTGTAATTGTTTTTCAATATCACTATTTGTTAATTGGTCACTTACACTATTTTCAAATACATTAGGAGTTATATTAACTGATTTTAATTTATTATCTATTTGTAAAATAGTAGATAATGGCATCTCCACATCTGCTGCATCTTTTACTCTTAGATACATATAAAATACTTGTAATTCTCCAGACTTTACTGGGCGAATTGCATAATTCATCTTTTCATTTCTTTGAAATTGCACTTCACTAACATCTAACATATTTTTATAAACTACTATTTTACCCTCTTCATGGATTATCTGATTATTAAAATTAACAAATCTTAAATTGCCTCCACTCTTATCTTTATTATTATTTATAAATCCGATAACTGTATATATTCTCTGGCCTCTACACTTAGAAAATTCCTTTCCTTTATCTGTTGTTAAATCAAATGCATCAAAATGATCACCGTGACATGAACCTTCAGGATATTGCATCACATTCATATTTTCAAAATAACTAGAATCTACATTCATAAAACTTGCAATTTTATCTACAATCGGTTTAATCTCTTCCTTTTTATTATTTACCCAATAACTTGTTCTAAGCTGATTTTGTTTCTTTCCATTTGTACATGCATCTCGGATTAACCTACATTCATCACTTGTTAATCCATTTTCTATTTCTGAAATAAAAGGAGATTCACTTATTATATTTATTTTCATATCTTTATTACTACTATTTAATTCAATTGTATTATTTTCAATTACAGGTGGTGTAGGAGGTAAAGAATCTATTTTATTTTCAAGGGTTGTGTTAGTCTCAGATGCTGGTAATGGACCCGTATTTATAAATTCATCGGGACTATATTCATATATTTTATGAACAGCTTGCTCTCTAAACCATAAATTAAAAGCATACTTTTCCCCTTTCGTAGGGGCTGTTCCGGCATGTAATGAATTCATATGCACATTAGTTGTACCTTCATAACAATTATGGAATATTACTAATTTCCCTTTTTCAGGTTTAACCTTGATATTTATATTTGGAAACGCTGTATGACCACCTTCTTCCACGTCGTTTAAATAACATAAGGCTGTTACAACACGTTGCCCGCCCTGTCTTAAACACCTTTTGCTTTTGTCTGTATTATTTTTATGATATGCATCGTAATGTTGATCGTATTTTTGAGTTGTATTATAGTATACCACTTGGTATGATTCTGCATTTTCTACCGGCATTCCAATTATATTTGCTATTCTATTAGCAACTCTGCCTGTAGTCTCATCAGTATAATGCTGCAACCAACAATTTTCACCTGTTCGTCCTTTACTTACAGTACCTTTTTTTTCATCACTTACAACAGACCTTTTCATTTTAGGCTGTGATATACTAATAAAATGATCACATTCTTCATCAGTTAGAAAATTTGATATTGTGTAAATTTTTGGATCTTCAGAATGAACAACTCGCTCATTACTTAAAACTTTCGTATCTTCCATTTTAAAGTTAATAATTAAAATCTTATTAAATACTTTTAATAATATATTGTTTTTATTATTAAAAAATTATATTTTTTATTCAGAATTGTCAGTATCACTTGAATTATGGGTAATTTCATATTTTTCTTTTTTTAATTCTATATATGATAGCTGAGTTAATGAATGAATATTTATATTGTTATCCATTACTTTCAATTCATAAGTATCTGATTTATTAATATTTATACCATGTGATACATTCATGTACCATTTTATAAATGCATAGTCTAATACTACATTTCCCTCCATATTAAAGTTTATAGGTTCGTCTATATTAATAGCATATTCGGTATTATCATGAATTAACGTAACTGACATAAACTTACTATCTATACGTTTTTTTACTCCCAAGACATCACATATATTATCTGATAGTTGACCATAACATTTATTATCTTTTTCACATTTTTCTTTTTTTATAACAAAATCATATTTATCTTCAATCACATAATTACTATTGACATTTCGTACTATTTCTTCACCATCTTTCACATAAATATATTCAATTTTCTCTTCGGCTTTAGTATTAAAACAATTATTTATTATTTTAACATGTCTTCCAATATAGTTATTATACATAATTTGTATTTTAGCCAATATAAACATTAAAAATAGATAGATGTCTATCAAATGTTTATTCATTTTAATAATTTATAATTAAATTTTTAAATTATTTTTATTATTTAAATTATATTCTATATATACTATGGACCTTCTCAGATCACGATTATTACACATTACAGATTTTGATGAATTAACAGAATTATGTTGTCTAGATGAAAATATTACATTATCCTACGAGATATTACAAAATATAAACATTACAACTACACCTAAAAATTTGTTGTCATCGTTTGTTATACATAATTGTTCATTAGATATTATAGGTCGTGATAATATTTATGAAAATATAGATCTTATTGTTGCTGCTAAAAATATTATATATTCAGAAAATAATGACGAACTAGCAATACATCTGGATAAATATATCACTATA
>Ga0209090_10000340_pt1 | contig 28863 bp, 29 predicted proteins | sample ArcticOcean_MG_C_9_FD_187432 | JGI IMG/M metagenome (GOLD analysis project Ga0209090, IMG submission 187432) | Marine microbial communities from western Arctic Ocean - ArcticOcean_MG_CB2_152 (SPAdes) (version 2) | ecosystem: Environmental > Aquatic > Marine > Oceanic | place: Arctic Ocean... | reverse complement strand
GACGGGCACAGGAGGCATCGTGTCGGGCACAGGAGGCATCGTGACGGGCACAGGAGGCATCGTGACGGGCACAGGAGGCATCGCCTCGGGCACAGGAGGCATCGTGTCGGGCACAGGAGGCATCGCATCGGGCGCGGGTTGTGTGGGTGACATCATGTTTGTAATGCTATTTCTTATAGCAGACATTATACCAGTTTCATTTGGTGTATCTTTGAGTAATCGAGCATCATCATCCTTTTTCAAGGTTTCCGCAATCAATATGTTACTATCATCTTCGCTCATACCCGGTGGGGGTGGTGGAGCGCGCCTGGTTTGTGTGTTTTTTAATGTTAATGATTTTTTTGATTTACTTTTTTTTGTTTTATTATTCAGTGGTTGAGCCATATTATATATTACATATATAATCTTAAATTGCTTAATACTTTATTTACACGAGTTATAACGTCTATTTTTTCTAAATTATATGGACGTATCATCTTACAAACATCGGAATATGGTTTCCATTCAACCTTACTAACTTCACTTTTCTGAAATTCTGTGTCTGAGTTTCGAAGATTATCCAAATACGCAATATAGTATCGATGTTTGTATGATTTATAATTTGAACCGGTAAATATTTCCTCTACTGGCAATATATTTTGTACGACCTTCAAATTGTTACGCAAATAACCGGTCTCCTCTTCAAATTCGCGGAGAGCGCAATTCAGATCCTTCTCGTGATAATTGCGTCTACCTTTAGGATAACCCCACTCAGGCGTCTCCCACGCAGTATTTGAATTGTTAATTAGACTGTGAAGCGTGAAATACGTGTTACTCGTTTTAATTCCCTGTTTAAGTGAGCTAAATTTGTCTCTTGATACTTTTTCTTCTCCTCTATACTGTATCCCAATGTTATCACCCCATAAATAACTCCACAGCTCGTCAAATTCCATAGTCATCAAGCGTTCCTTTTCATCAACAGTCATTTCGTCAATAATATTCATAATGTAATTTCTATTGTGTAACGGATATTTACCCCGCATAAAGTCAACGAATCCCAGCGAATCCTTTCTTCTAATCATAAGATACTCTGCTTCACCTTTATTATATCTGAACGCAATAACCCCAATGCTGGTTATTGGTTGCTTACATTGATGAAACATGTGACCATTCTTACCACAATTATTACAGAAATTATATTGCTTTGACATACTATTTGTTATTATCTGTTAATTTTTATATCATTTACAATAAATGGCATTAGATCCTAAAATATGGGGGCCACACTATTGGTTTGTATTACATACGATTGCCATATCATATCCTTTAAACCCTAATGATGTGACAAAAAAAAAATATTACGATTTCATTCAAAATCTTCCATTATTTCTACCTGTAGATGAAATCGGAAATAGTTTTAGCAAATATCTTGATAAATATCCAATTACACCATATTTAGACTCACGCGAGTCGTTCATCAAATGGATGCATTTTATTCACAATAAAATAAACAACACAATTGGACAACCCGAAATAAGTATGGATGACGCAATGGCTGATTACTACGAGAACTATAAACCAAAGGCAGTAAAGGACAATGAAACACGGAGACATCGAGAGAAATTTGTCTTTATGTTCATAATAATAATTCTCTTTATAATTGGCGCAATTCTCTATAATAAATAAGTTAAATATATATCAACAGATTTAGTAAATGATAACGCCATCCACATATCCAATAGCGTATATGTCAATCGTATCCTTTATTTCTGTGTTTTCTAAATTACTTGATGAACCATTGAAACCATCAAGAGTTTGTCTTACACTATATAATTTATTGAATGTCTTTCTCAATTGCTACGTTATTTACGGAATGTATCCATATTTTTCAGTCCCCTCAATTGGTATAGATGTGGAATATGATAGGAATTTTAAATTCTACGCATATCTACACGTATTGACCAACAGCATCGGGTTTGTCGATTCATCTCTAATTATGTTAACACATAAATGGGACAAATTGTCCAAACTACACATTTTTCACCACACGACATCGGGGTTTTGTTGGTTATATGTCCTACAGCATTCGCAATTCGGTGGGTCAGTCGGCATTTATTTTGGTATGATAATGGGAGCAATATACAACCTAATTATGTATATTCATTACTCTATTACTAGCATAGGATATAATAATTATGCCAAACCATTATTTGTAGGTTCACAACTATGTCCATTGTTGCTATCATCGATTCATAGCAGCATCCGTATTTTTCATAACACTGACCACGCAATTTATGGATTTGTCAATTTATACTACATGTCAATATTGCTATATCTATATCACATTGAATTGTTTGCAGATAAAACCTCTTATAAAACATCAACCTATAAACCACTACACGTGAGAATTAACAACAAAATATATGACGCGGGCGAGTTTCAATCAACCCACCCTGGTGGAAATGTTATTAAATTTTATAATTGTATTGAGAATGACGTAGATGCGACCGACGCATTTAATACGTTTCATCTTCGTTCTAAACACGCAAACAAACACCTCGCCAGATTACCTGTAGTTCGCACTCTCTCCAAAGAGGAGTATATTGTGGGAAATCCAGAGTTTAAAAAATTAATATCTACGTGGAAGTCAAAGGGTTATTTCAAAACGAAATACAACTTCTTTATTGTATGGGCGTCTGCGGTTTTTCTATCTACACTCGCCAGTTACTATGTAATGTATTGTGGCTATCCGATTGTAGGTGGTGTTATGGTAGGTGTCGCCTGGGCACAGTGTGGCTTTATTCAACACCATTCTGGACATTTAGGATTCAGTGGAAATAATAAGCTGGATATAATGATTCAGACATTTTACGAGGGACTTCTCAAGGGAGGTTCGGCGCGATGGTGGCGAAACCGACACAATAAACACCACGCGATGCCAAATTCAATCGAACACGACGGTGATTTGAGAACTACACCGTTCTTTGCGTGGGACCCGGTTCTAATTCGCAAAGTCCCTACATATCTTCTGCGAATCCAACATCTCATATTTATTCCGATTATGTTTCTCTATGTCCCCGTGTTCTTCGTTACTACAAAACTCTTCATAATTCGCAAGGAGTATTGGGACGAACTCGCCATCATAATTCTCCATTTTTATTTCAGCAGTTTTTTCATCAATAACATTAAGGATTTTGTCGTATTTTATATGATTGGCTATAGCATTCAGGGATTTTATTTAGGAATTATGTTTGCACTCAATCATTTCGCAATGGGACGCATTGACAATGTCGAGACAACGTGGGAAAAATGGCAGATGGACGCCACGTGCAATTGGGGCGTAGGAAACCGATATGCCGAGGTAATCTCGGGTTTTCTGAATATTCAAATAGAGCATCACCTCGCACCACAAATGCCCGCGGAAAATATGCATCTCATTGTTCCCGACGTAATGAAATATTCCAAGGACAATAACATTCCGTATATTAATTACACATTTTGCGAGGCGTTTAAGAAGATGATGATTGGACTCAAGGAGACGGGACAGAATGAGCTTAAGCGCAGAAAAAAATTGAAATGAATATCATAATAGATATATATAGACAAAACAAACAACAAAGACATAATGCCAAAACCTCTTATCAGTATGATTCACTCGCTTCCGGAGGGCGTGGTCGGTCACGTGCTGACTTTCATTCCGCGCAACGATACTGCGCAGCTCATTGTAAACGCATCACAAGAAGACAAGTTGGTTCTTACCTACCTTCGAAAGTACAAGGTTATAAACGACGACTATAGAGAGAGACTATATCGCGAAATCGCACCTTCAGTGATTGGGACCAGTGAGTATGGTGGTGGAGACGCACCAATGTCTATCATTCGACAAAAGGTCTCTGTTGGCGAGCGTGTCCGTATGCGGTCGATATCCGAAAGGTGTGGTAATCGTTGGTTTAATCGTTCAAATCTATAATCAGTTGATTGTATTATAAATAGAAAGGTAATCAATTATAGTATAATATTTTTTATTTCAATATTATAATATGAAAATAGAACTTCTCATTATAGCAATAACAGCTTTTTTTGTTGCTAATACGTATTATGATGGCAAATATGTTCAACTACTTAAGTCCTGGAAAAAATATTATCAAATGGCTGGAATTGCGTTTGCTGGGATATCCGCATACGCCTATCTTAAGAAATTCCCTGGACAAGGTCAATCTCTTGTATCACACGCAAATGGATTTATTAAGCATATGCCGATAGATAAGGAGGCGGGTGATTTGCTAACCCCGTTGCTTAATATGACGAAGGAGGGTTTTACGAATCCAATACAGGACCACATGATACAGCAGGGGCAAGGACAGATAACACCTCAGCAAAAACGCATGATGAATTCGGGAAAACAATCCACTAAGCGTAGTGTAAGCGAGACGAAGAAGAAATATGTTGCTTCACAGCAAGGATGGACGTGTGGGAAATGTAAACGTCAGTTGCCAGCTTGGTTCGAGGTTGACCACAAAACCAGGTTAGAATATGGTGGTTCTAATCACGTTGATAATTTAGTAGCGTTATGTAGGGATTGTCACGGAGAGAAAACCGCAATGGAGAATTTATAATCCTTTGAATATTTATAAAATATATAAAATATTTAATTATTATAACTATGACAACAGGTTTATTCACAGAAATAGTAATAGAATTAAAAGAAAAGGCATCTAAAATTCCACCTAAAATAATGAATTCAGTTTCGATAGTTTCCGCATTTGTTAAGAAATTCACGACAAACCCATTTAATTATGCAGTTCTACAAAGCATTATATTTGTCATTTTAATACTGGTGATTACATTAAGAGACCCATATGATTTATATGCCAACAAACCACTACACGTTACTATGGGCGTATTGTTTATATTTTTCCTAATGTTTATTACATATTTCTTCATCGACCATAGAAAATCTTTTGGATTAATCAACGATAAAAGTCTTTGGAAAATATTCGTAAAGAAAATTTTTTCTCTGATAGCATTAGCGTTGGCTATTGTTGGAGTCGTTCTCCTTGGACTTTTGATTATTAAACGCGTCCCACAGATTACTAACATCACTGCGTTTATTTTTAGAGCAGTAATTGTCACCGGAGTAGTAGCAATTGGCTATATTTTATACAAACGTTTCTCTAATAGTAGCGCACCAGATAAAAAGAATCGCCTCATCAAATTACTGATAGATATATTACTCTACATACCGTGTATATTGATTGACACCGTGGAGTTTATCAAAGCTCAATGGAAAATCACAACAAAAACCGAATGGCTTATTTTAGGAGGCGAGGTCGTCTTTATCGGTATGGGATATATATTACCAATCATATACCAAAAATTAGTCACACATGACGGACAAATACTTCTTAAGGAACCAAAATACCTAAGCAACAAATATGAGTTGGGGACATACCAGAATCTTAATCCATCCGATAATACCGGCGACGTATTTAAGTATAGCTACTCCATTACTGGGTGGTTCAATATATACGGAATGGCTCCTAATATGCGCGCGAGTGCCAACGAATTCACTGATATTATAAACTACTCAAATAAACCTAAAATTCAATTTAACGTCTCTACGAACACACTAAGAATACAAACTGAATTAAGCCACCATATGCACCCTCACACGAATGATGCCAACACAGATGAGCACCACGACAAGCAGGCCACTACAGAACCATTATCCACCAGTTCAAAAACATTTGATGTTTTTATCACAGACGATATAGTATTACAAAAGTGGAATAATATAGTAATCAACTATGATTCAGGATATATGGACGTATTCTTAAATGGCGAACTGGTAGGAACCAAGGGAACCGTGTCTCCGTATATGAAATTTGACGTTGTTAGTGCCGGTGCGAATAGAGGAATTGAGGGAGGCATATGTAATGTCGTATACTATGACCGAATATTAAGTAAGGGCGAGATTGACATTAATTACAATTTGCTTAGTGAGTTAAATCCACCTTTACTTTAGATAATTTCTTATGATACATTATATAGATATGTTTGGGATGAACAATTTCAATTCATTTGGTAATAATATGAATTATGGACAAGGTGGCATATTAAGAACGATTCTTAAAGCGATGGTTCTTTTATTCATCGTATATCTTATAGTCAATTGGTATTTTAAAAAAACTAAAAAATTGCTTTCAATGTCAAGTGGTACGATTCAGCACATGATTTCGTCAGAAGACCTACCCGAAAATACACAGGCAGGTAATTACACATATTCAATGTGGTTTTACATAAACGATTGGAATAAAAGATACGGCGAGAATAAGGTAATACTTAAAAGGGGTGACGGAGACAGTGAAAGTATAAATGTTAGTTTAGGCGAAACAGAAAATAATATAATAGTGAAAGTGCAACACTTTGGGGACACAAACGAGACTAACCCTTCATATCATGATACGAAGGTTTACAATATACCGCTACAAAAGTGGGTTAATCTAACCATTAGCACGTATGGTAAAACTATTGATATATACCTTAATGGTAAATTATACAAAACCGATGTTTTACCCAATCTCCCTATGCCAGATGTCGGTGGTGATATAGTAATCACACCCGATGGTGGTTTTAGTGGATGGACCACCAATTTCCTTTACACACCAGGACCAACAAATCCTCAGCAGGCATATAACATTTACAAGAAGGGTTATGGTGGTAGTATGTTAGGGAATTTATTCAACAAATACCGCCTTCGGATACAGGTATTACGCGACAATGAAGTAACCGGTGGATTTGAGATGTAAATCTTTAGCCAGTATTTTAGCGGTGTCACGTGTAATAATCCCTCACATAATGAGAGGGTGGACAAGATATGTTATATAATTTATGTTATATAATATATAAGATGGTTGGATATGGATCACAAAGTTTTGGTTATGGTGCGATGGGAGCTTTTTATAAGGCAAATTCACTCGTTGCTAAGTTTGCCTTTCTAGTAATGGTTCTTTTAGTATTTATAATAGTTCTTCGTATAGGAACTGTGATTCTCGCGTGGTATTTTACGCCTTCTGAGAATCCAATATTATTAGACGGGATGATTGACGCAACAAGAATGATGGTGATTCCACAAAATCCGCGCATTAAAGGTGCTGTATCAATAATCAGATCTGATAACGAGCGACATGGTATGGAATTCACGTGGTCCGTATGGATTTTTATTGAGAGCACTACATTTAAAAGCGGTACAGAACGTTACAAGCATATATTCCACAAGGGAACAGATAAGAAGATTGCTAATAGCGAGGGAACATACCACCCTAACAATGCTCCCGGACTTTACATAGACCAGGGTAGCGACGGACTTTCCAATGACCTACTACTAAAGATGAATACATACGAAGATATAGAGGATGATGTTTCCATCACGGGTGTTCCCATCAGTAAGTGGGTTAATGTAATTATTAGACTTAATAAACAAAATCAGTTAGACGTATATATTAACGGAACGCTTACCAAAAGACATATGTTGAGCGGGACCGCAAAACAGAACTATGAGGACGTATATCTCTCGATGAATGGTGGCTTTAATGGGTATACTTCCGAGCTTCGCTATTTCAATTCGGCAATTGGAACCACACAAATATATGACCTTGTTTCAAAGGGACCGAACCTTAAAAGTAAAACCGAATCTCTAACTAAGACCGCACCTAGATACCTATCAAGTAGGTGGTTTTTCGAAGAGGCACAAGATATTCATGACTAATATGTTGAAGTTTTTAGAAAACGAATGACAAGTAGATTAAACGAATTAAATCTACACATTTAATTTTAAATAGAACATAATATTAATATGAGCACTTGTCCAACAAAACCAGTTGTGACTATCGAAGGATCACGCGACACAGGATTCTGTCTAAGAGACACGTTATCGCCTAGCTATAGCGGAACCACCCAAAACCAGAACTTCTCAAATATGGCTAATAATCCACATATTAACCATTCGTGTGAAGAGCCCCCCGAGGAGGAGGAGGAGGAGGAGGGCGAGAGCGAGAGCGAGAGCGGCGCCTTCCCTCTGGAAGAATTAGACAGTATTGATAATACGAATAATGATGATGAAACTATACCCATATTCACGGTGAGTGATATAGACGGGGCTAAAAAGCTAGTAGCAGTCGAGAGCGTGAGAAGTAATATCGAAATAATAGATAGTGATGTTCGTACAGGCGCAGGATGTCATTATAAACCTATCAAATTTTAAATATTTTATACATTTTAAATTTGATTACTCGCGAAGATTAGGATTGACACAGATGGCTCGTGACGGAAAAATTTCACCAGATAAGCAGCTATCATTCTCGTTCACCTCTATACAGCTTCTGAATCCACGATCCTCACCAATGTAGCAAAAACCTGATTTGCTCTGCGATGTTTGCGTCGTGCTTCCAGCGTCATCGGCAACAGGAATGAAATTATTAGTATGACGGTAGTATGTCTCGTCACTATTGCTATTGTCGTCTAATTTATTGCGCGTAATGCGACTGCGAACATTATTATCCGTAACATTCTGTTGTAAAACGTCTACACCACCTACTATGCTACCCGAAACAACGTCTATCAGTCCCTTACTCCCTTCTCCAGATACGACTGCGGTTTGTTTTAGAATATCTCCGCTAGATTTTCCAAATATTTTAGTCAATGGAGCAACCACACTTGCCGTGGCGTCAGTAAACATACCTAAATATGTGAATAAATTAAATCCCAGCATTGCTAAAATTAGAATTATTAAACCATATTTAATAATAGAGAACCAGTTCATTCTGGACGCCTCAACTTCAGGTGTTAGAGATTTCACAATATTATTTGACCTAATATTCTCGAATGACGTTCTTGAAATTATTTTTTCTAAATCATTTGTCTTTGACATCGTTATATATATATATGGCGTTATATATTGTTGTAAATTAATTATAGAGACATATTATAATGGTTAGCGCTGATAAAGGGACCCGCAAAACTCCTCGATTTGCGCGTTTAGAAATTCAAAAACGAAGACGTGGTAGCAAACCTTCACCCAACAAACCTTCACTCAGCAAGTCTACGCAAAGCAAGTCTACGCGAAGCAACTCTACGCGAAGCAAGTCTACGCGAAGCAACTCTACACGAAGCAAGTCTACGCGAAGCAACTCTACGCGAAGCAAGTCTACGCGAAGCAACTCTACGCGAAGCAACTCTACGCGAAGCAAGTCTACGCGAAGCAAGTCTACGCGAAGCAAGTCTACGCGAAGCAAGTCTAAGAAGAGCATCTCTAAAAATACCGTCATTATCAAAGACGAAACGCCGTTTGAAGAGAGACTGGTGAGTCAGAGCATTCATCAAGTTGCAAAGAAACGCGATAAGATAAAAGGATTACAGCCAATCGACGAATTGGTTCCGCTGATTCGTTCAGATTTGTCTGCGAAAAAATCCTTCTCTCCAGCAGTCAACGCTATATTGGTATCTATGAATAAAAAATCAACCACGACAAACATATTCGGATGTGGGTTGGATATACCACTAAAGGGTAAAAAATTCAAACCTAACATGCACCGCAACCAAAAGTCCCTGTTTAAAAAAACTATGGAGATAAACATTGGCACTACCGATTCGCTGGATTGCGTCGACCGTAACGACTCGCGCGCCCAAACGGTATTATTGAACAACCTGAAATCCAGTGCGTCACTTAACTATGGGAGGATAATCATGCCCCTTCAGCTTAAATCTAATTGCTGGTTTAACACCATGTTCGCCTGTATGTTTGTAAGCGACAAAGGGCGGAAATTCTTCCGTTTTTTTAGGCAACTGATGATTGAAGGAAAGCGCGCAGACAATGTAAAGATAACACCCAAAATCTTGTCGGACTCGTTTTTTTTATTAAATGCGGCAATAGAAGCATCCTACAATAAAACCAACAGCGACGATGTGGGAAATCTGGCACTCACTATGGACACTAACAATATTATTACGCGAATATTCAACTCAATTCCGTATTCAAAGCGCATCAGTCCAATTATGGACGTTGACGCAGCAAACAATCCACTTGACTATTATGATGCGATTATTGGATATCTTTATCCGCGCAAAAATAATACGGACCTCAAATTCGCAAGGCTCGGATATAATGAGTATTATAATCTACTAATGAACAATTACCTCGTCGAAAATGCCGATATATACACGGTTGAATTGATAGACGACCAATCTAAGACCTTTAACGACCGCGTCCTATCGTTTACCGTGAATGGGTCTAAGTATGTACTCGATTCGGTAATTATGCGCGACAAAGATATGTTTCACTTTTGTGCGATGATTACGTGCGGGGGCGTAGAGTATGGCTACGACGGTGCGAGCATGTCTCGCCTTAACAAATTCTCCTGGAAAAAATATATAAATAAGGATAAGGAATGGACGTTCGAAGGGTCGAATTTCAACGAGAACAAGTCCACTCCTATTCTGTGGAATTTCAGAAGCAGTTACCAGATTTTATTTTACTACCGCGTTAATTAAATTTTATTTTTAAATAACCCAATTAAAAATAAAATTACTGAATAATATAATGGAGCGGAAATTCATAATAATCAATGACTACAAATATGATATTACGAATTTCAAACACCCTGGTGGAAATGTCATTAACTATATGGCAAATGGAGACAATGCCACGGAAGCATTCAATGAATTTCATTATCGTTCTAAAACAGCAACACAAGTATTAAACCAATTACCAAAAACAAAACTATCAAATTTTATTTATGATGACAAGGACATTCTAAAAGACTTCGGAAAACTCAGGAACTCATTCATTCGCAAAGGCTATTTCAAGCCCTCCCAGTTCCATGTGTTTAAGCGCGCATTATTTATCGTTACTCTATACGGAGTCGCGACTTACACGATTCAGTATAATTGTATTGCGGCCGCGCTCATATTTGGACTATGCGGAGGACAATGTGGCTGGCTCCAGCACGAGGCCGGACACAATTCGCTTACCGGAAATATCGGGTTGGATAAGCTTATTCAGGAGTTTATAATGGGATTCGGTCTCTATGTCTCTGCGAGCAAGTGGAACCGAATGCACAATCGCCACCACGCGACCCCCCAGAAAATAGGGCACGATGTGGACTTGGAGACCACGCCTTTTGTCGCCTTCTACAAAAATGCGGTCTCCGACAATAAGGCAACGGTGCGGTTCTGCTCCCCCACGTGGCTCCGTTTTCAGGCCTACACATTTCTGCCTATTACCAGCGGGCTCCTCGTTCCCGTGTATTGGAGATGCTACCTCCACACCGCACATATGATACGGAATGGGAAATTCAGAGAGATTATGTGGACCGTGTTAGGGACCACAACACATATTGGCGCGTTTATGTGGCTAGGCGAACACTCATTAGGTAAGGCGTTCTTATACCATTATTTATCATGTTGGCTAAGTTATATTTATATGTTCGGACATTTCTCGCTCTCGCATTCTACCACCGATACCGTTGGCGAAGAGGAGAATCCGTCCTGGATACGATATGCCATTGAACACAGCGTGGATATAAGCACCACCAACTATCTGGTCGGCTGGGTGATGGGCTACCTCAACTATCAAGTAGTCCACCATCTATTCCCATCTATGCCCCAGTATCGCGGCTACGAGGTGTCAAAAGAGTTGGTTCCGTTCTGTAAAAAATACGGAATTGAGTATAAGCGCATTGGGTATGCGAGAGCGTGGGGAGAAATGCTCGGTAATTTGAACAGCGTTGGAAAGCAATGCGGTAATAAACGGAAACGCGAATAATCATATTCAAACGCTATAGGTCTCTACCGACGACGTCTCATCACTATCGGACGACTCAGAGAGATAGAAAGCCCTGTCCATATGTACAATGAGATCCGCCTGTTTCTCCTCCACGCTCTTTGCGAACACTTTCTTACAATTATTATATATCAAATAACCAAGCGTAATCATTATAACTATTATCGCTAACGCTACGACGGCGCACTGAATTACTAAATGCGACCACCATAATATAATCGCAGTCTTGTAGAAGAGCTTGTCTGCGTAGAACTCCCTCACACAATGGTCATCAATGTCAATCTCACGCCTACCCCACCAACAAACGACGACATTTCCCGCAAACAACATAAGGTAGCTACAATAGTAGCTTAATCGAAGCCTTACAGAGACTATATCTATGGATATTAGTATCCCACAAACAATCAACCAATACCAAAGGGTGTTATTGGGACAATCCTCCTCTATAAATAGGGTATTCCCGTTTGAAATCGCAGTTATCCATACTATAAATAGAGATACAGTTGTCGCCAATGTCGCCATCCATAGGACTATCATAATGCATTCACACAAGATATCGCATATACCCGATGTGGTCATTTTGTTAGGGACAAAATTATATATTTAAAATCAATTTATATAAAAATATAAAAAATATATTTTTATAAATATTACAAATATTTTTATTTACCTTTATAAGGTTATGAATAGTTTATGTTATTAGTTTATTTCATTATCATACCACCGTTTAATGCTTCTCATCAGAATCTTAGAATTCTCTCTGACTAACCACTCCAAGTGGTCCTCTGCTATGTTGCGACTCTCAAGCGAACGTTCGCGATTGGTGGACAATTGATGATGGAAATATCCTGTTTGACGTGTAGTAGTTGACCAATTATCCGCCATCGCGTTTAGGGCTTCATCGGGTAATTTATTTGGTATTTTAACCTTGGGTGCGAACTCGTCGCGACAGAAGGGGCACGTGTTATTAACCCGCGAATGTTGGGCGAAGCAGTCGGGACACATCTCGTGTCCACAGCGAAGGGACACTTTTCCATCCATATCGTCTGTGCAAATTAGACAGGTGTTATCCTGATGCGGCTCCTCGTTCACTCCCGCGTCGCGCAATTGCCTCTTGAGTTGTCTAATCTTGTTCGATTCTCTCTTAACTGTATTGTCCTTCTCGTCTAGCTGTTCCACAAGCTCATCGATGGTGCTCTCGTATGCTTGGCGAACGGCCGCCTTGTGCTCGCGTCTCCGCCCGTCCGGGTGGGCAATGTGCGCATCGCGTAGCTTAAGATTTAGGATTTGTGCCATTATGGTAGTTTGTATGTGACATTATATTGTTGTGAATTATGATTTCAATTTTTTATTGGCGTCATAATCCTTGTCTGGTGGAGCATCGCGCAAAGGTAGTTTGCTCACTATATATTCGCCGCACGACCCACAATGGTCCTCGTTCGCCAAGTCTATCTTCTGGTTTCGTATCGTATTAGACGTATCAATACTCCACCTGCCAAGCGGCTTCACGTCGTTCCCGAATTTGATATTTCTCAAAACTCTTAGAACTGTTCTCATTATATAGGATATTATATATTACACCACAGCTTTATTATAAAATTGATATAATAATAAATCCAGTATATGCTAGTATTATCAAATGGAGGCCCACCTAAAATCCACATACGGTTTCAACGAGTTTCGCGAATACCAGAAAGACATTATCAACGATCTGCTGAATGGCGAGAACACGTTCGCGATTCTACCCACGGGCGGTGGCAAATCGCTGCTATACCAGTTTCCGGCCACCTATACGGGGAAGCTTACGATTGTGGTCTCGCCTTTGATTTCGCTGATGAACGACCAGTGCAACTATCTGAATTCCAAAAATATTAACAGCGCGTGTCTGAACTCCGAGACCTGTATTGACATCAGCGAATACAAAAACTATAAAATTATATACACGACGCCCGAGTTTATAGAGAGACGCATCGCCATATTTGAAAAGATAAAGGATATTATTGGGCTGTTTGCCATCGACGAAGCGCATTGCGTGTCTCAGTGGAGCCACGACTTCCGCGAGAGCTACCTGAAGCTGGGAATTATCAAGACCACGTTCCCCGAGATTCCGATGCTCGCCGTCACCGCCACCGCCACGCCGCGCGTCGTCAACGACATTTACGAGATGCTCAACATTTACGAGGCCAACGAGTATGCTCTCGGCACCCGTCGCACCAATCTGGAAATCAACATATACCGAAAGCGGAATTTTGACCTCTGCGAGTTCACCGAGCCCACCATCGTATACGTCCAGACGAGGAAGGCGTGCGAGTCGGTGTGCGAAAAGCTCCAGTGTAAGGGGGTGCGATGCGCCTACTATCACGGAGGCATGGCGAAGGCCGACAAGGAGCGCAGCCACGAGCGGTTCACCTCGGGCGACATCATGGTCATCGTCGCCACGATTTCGTTCGGGATGGGCATCGACAAGTCGGATATTCGCCACGTCATCAATTACGGGGTGCCGAGCGACATTGAGACCTACTATCAGGAAATCGGTCGCGCGGGACGAGACGGGCTTCCGAGCAAGGCGTCGCTCTACTACGAACCACAAGACTTCTCTACCACCGTGTTCCTCATTAACCTCTCGGAAGACCCAGCGCAAATCGCCCTCAAGACAACCGCGATGAACACGTTTCGCAAATTCCTAGAGGAGAACAACATCTGCCGGCAGCAAATCATCGAATACTACTTTGAACACGGCGAATATCCCACCGAGGAGGACATCGTGGACATTCCGAAATGCAATATGTGCGACAACTGCTCCGGCAAGAAGAAGCAGGATATGGCGGATATTAGCGACGAAGCGGTGGCGGTTTTCAACATCGTCAACGCGCAGCAATTCGGCAAGGGGTTCACCTACGGAATGGAGAAGACGGTCACCATGATTAAAAATAGCGGCAATCCGCTATTTAGCACGAGGTCTAAAATGTGGATTAAGGAGCTGCTGGAAATCCTCATCACAAAGAACGTCTTGGTCCGCGTGACCAAGGGGAACTACTTTGTCATATGCGTGGGGAAGAAAAACGTCACCGCGATGCTGCCGATTACCGCGCGCATCAACAAGGACGTATCGCTGTCCTTTCAGTCAAAATCCTCCAGCTCCGAGAACCGGTTGCGCGAGGTTCGCGATGAGATTGCGACGAGACACGGGATTTTGCCCACCGTCTTTATCAACGACCGTGTTCTCATGAACATCCAGAGCAAAAAACCCAAGGACGTGAGCCAACTCTGGCAGGTGGACGGAATCTCCGACGAATTCATCATTAAATACGGACCCGAATTTATCGCCGAATACAAGACGAAAGCGAAGAAAAAACCATCCACCAGCAAAAGCGGCGGCGTCAAAGACATCACCTACAAACATTACAAAGAGGGAAAGTCAATGAGCGAAATATCCAAGCTGACGGACCGAGGAATACGAGTAATCGAAGACCATATGATTCACATATTTGAGCATTACGACGGGGTTGACATCGACCCCGATTACTTCGGCCTCACACCCGAATTTGAGGAGGACATTAAGAACGCAGTTAAAAAGGTCGGCTCGGAATTCCTGAAACCTATCAAAGATATAGTCAATAGCAAAATCACATATGGTCAGATTAAATTGTATATGTTGATTAGTAGATTAGAATAATCGGCTGTATATATATATATATGGCAGCCCACTATAATAATCATTTGACAATAAATGGTACTAACTACAATACAGTGTGGTTGGATGCAATGCATGATCGCACGAATTATAAGGCTAATGCTGCTACGGTTGACGAAGACAATCTTATGACAATATCAAGGATGTGGCCACAAACCTCCTTTACCACACCACAACCTGTGAATTTCCTTACACTTTTCAAACAAAAATATATATTAGAACCTAAAATTAATGTCATTAATGCTATACCCGGAGAAATGAGAATAAAAGATGTATATAGTGGAATGTTTTTTGGATTTGCTTTGAACGAATTTATTGACCAAGCCGATACATCAACATTAAATTATTTGAAATATTATGATTCTCTCGGCACCACCACAAATATAGAGCTCAATTTCGCTGGTAGTTCGGGATTACCACCAGAAAGTTTTCCAAATTCATTTTTATATAATTGCGATAAGATATTATTTAAGTATTTTATAGAACAGAAGGACGGCAGCGACACATCGCTCTACCCTTATGACAACACCGATGATACGGAGAATAGTGTTTGGAGTACTGATAATTGTAAAAAAAGACATCTTTATAATCTTAACTGTTTTTGGAAAAAATTATTAGATACAATTGATAGCGATCACGCAGATGACGATGTATACAATTTTGAAAATGTAATTAAGACTGCTGCTATTGTCTGTTTGAGACAAATCGTGTTTACCGATTTTAAAATGATGAAAAATACCACCGGAGCGCGCAATGCTTATGTTGATTTCTTATACCAGTATCCAATGTGGAAAATTAATAATGCTGGTGTCGAATATTATTACGTAACTACACAGAGTCTCTGTGCCAGTAATATTCCAAACAAAAATGTTAATGTAAAGCCAAGACCAGAAGGAAAAACAACCAAAGAACAGAAAAGTTGTTTTAAAGGTTTAAATAAACTATTAGACAACTCGAATGCTAATCATCTAATTAAATCACATTTTTATATGTTATTAAAATATGCTGGTGATACATCTCATATGGTATTATACGATATTTTAAATACTATTACAAATATTGATAAACCTAACTTAGCATTATATTTATCAGAAAGACCATTACTTGTTAGAGCATTTACAAAAAATATGAATATTTATTGCAAATATCTTGCTAAATTTAATCAAATAAGTATAATTAAAACACCAGATGAAGTGTTTAAACTAACTAATATGAAAGATAATGTTATTCGTTTAACAAGAGCAAAAAATTATATAGAAGATATTGTTAAACTACAATCTATTATACAACCACCACCACCACCACCTAATTTAGATATTTTATTTTTGAATGTTGAATTGCCAGATATTGACAACCTTATTACAAGCGCGATGACCAACGAAGCAATTACATTAGACCCTACAGACCATATCAAAGTTGAATCTTATCATAATTTTATCAAACAAATAATTGCTTGTCATGAATTAATTGGCAAAACTACAACATTTATTAAACATATGGAACACGTAAATAGAACAATAATCAATAGAAAGTTTTTCCCGACCAAATCTCGGTGTCCTCTACTCACGGATTTAACATCTTTTTTGAGTGACATGGTAAATAAGGCTATTAACCAAAAAAATAAAGAACAATTCTATCGTGCACTTGAATATCTTCACACATTTAATTCTATTACATTACCAGCAATAGATAATACACTAATACCAACAGCAACAGATTTATATAATTATTTTAAAGATTTACGGATATTGTTGGAAAACACAATTTTCCAAAATAAGAACAAATTTGAAAAACTAAATCCGATATCAATTAATGAGGGCTCGGCTGGCAGACCAATAGCCGTACAGATTAGACATATGATCAATGAACCACATAAATTGCGTGAATGGATAGATAGTGAATTCAATCGCGCCTCATCGAGATCAAATAAATTAACCGATATAGGAATACAAAATATTGTAGACTATTTGATTATGTATGATACACTAACCCACAATGTATCAGATGATGGAGTGGCACTCGTAGGTGGCAGTGCGTTTGTAGCTCATCTATCAGCACCAGCACCAGCAGATTTCGGATTTAATCTTACTTTGTTAGATTTGGATTCTACATTAAAAGAACAAGAAATAGAAAATATTATAAAGGAATTAAAAATAAACGTTGGTATTGATATTGGTAGAATAAAAGTTTTATATAAAGGATTAGTTGACGATATAGACGCACTTAATAATAACGGAAATATAACCATGTATGTTACTAAAATTACTAATGACATTGATGCGCTTCTTAATTACTTGGACGTAACCACATATAGTGATGGTAACGTTGATTTGATAGAAGCCTTAATTTTAATATTAAATGAAATAAAAGATTTCAATGAAGAAATAATTCCATTCGTTGTAGAAATGAATAAGGAACAAATAGACGCTGTGGTGATTGCGAATAACGTTGTGGAGGAAAAGGAAAAGAAAATACTGGAATTCCTAGACACTATGGATAACGACGATAACAGTCTTGTGGACGACGATATCAGTCTTGTGGACGACGATATCAGTCTTGTGGGCAAGGAACTATACGATGAAGTGATACGAGTGATTGTTGTTGCAGAAAAAATGCTGACCACGATGTGGAGGGTGGAGGCAAATGCTTCGGCGGCGGCGGCTGTGGTGGATACGGCGGCAGTGGTGGCGGCGGCTCGGCGGTCGGCGGCGGCGGCGGCGGCGGCAGTAGAAAATAAGGACGTGGTGACGAAGCGGGACAGGGACAGGTCACCAGACCGCCGCAGTCTATCCGTCAATTATGGTGAAGAACGCGTGAAAAATGCTAAAAGGTTCGCGGAGGAACGGGGTGCCGCTAGAACGTTATCTTTTACATACAATGACGGCGGGGGGAGAAAAACAAGAAAGAAATCTAAATCCTCTCAACTTCGTAAAACGATTAAAAAGCGAAGGGTTAAAAAAATAAAGCGAAAATCGTTAAGGCGCAGAAAACCCATCAAAAAGCGGGTAAATTCCAAAAACCGAAAGGTGAAGCGAAAGATAAAAAATAAGACAAGGAAATATAAGAATCCTAAGAAACAGAAACGTTCGCGCAAACCCAAACCTTAGTGCGCATAAATACAGCTCCACTTTCGATGGTTCAATTGATAGCGTTGCGAATTGGCTCGCTTCATCGCCTTCGCGGTTTTATTGTATCCGAATTTATATAGTTAGTATTTAAAAATGATATATGAATCATTAACACTCCTATTGTAAGGTTTATTCTTCATCTTACAATAAGATTTAGTAATCATTTAGTAAATTGTATATATTATAACAACGTAATATATACGATGCGGAAACAACCACCAAATACAAGAATTTGCTACCCAGATAAATTAATTGGGGTGACCGATAATAAATACATTCTCAGCATCACAGATAACCCGGATGTTTTAACTATGAAGCCCGATTTGACCATTCCAGAAATTAATATACCCAATAATAATAATCGCGCGACGATACAACGGAATTTAGAATTTTATTTGTCAAAGGAACAACGTGTCAAGCGCGCGATCTTCATAAACAATAATATAAACATTGATAAACTTGTAATGTGGGTCTCTTCAAAACGTTCTTCTGTTAATAAATCATTCGAAAGAGAGGTAAATCTACACAAAAAATTTGCAGCGTCGGGGATGGCTACGCCGATTAACGTCATTAGTAACATTAATAAACTGACGCGCGAAGGAATATTCAACAAAACGTTCGCGATTACGGAGCGATGTGCGTTTAATATTGACGACTACGACTATTCCGAAATAGCAGACAAGCTTAAATCATTGTTTGATTGGATCGCGAATGAAGGTTATATATACACAGATGCGACACATTCTAATATTTGTGAAGTTAATAAAAACACATTTGGGTTTTCCAATTATAATAACCATATTGTTTATAAATATAAGGGGTTTAAGCCTAATCCCAGGTCGAAAATCTGGAAAAAACATTTCACAATTCAGGAAATCATCTCTGATATTATGGAGGTTGTGTTTTTGGTAAACACACTATTTCAATGTCACAACAATCCAAATACTGGTAATATTTGTAATAATTCAGATAATATTATATCTAGGATCAACGAGCTTATTGAAAAATATTCGAACCCCAAGATAACACTTCCGATGTTCTCGTCCAGCGAAAAGGGGGCTCGCGCCGAGAAATGTTTACTAGACCTGATTGGTTGTAGAATTCCCGATCAGTCGCCTTATACTATTTTAATTAATAATATTGACGCTAAATACGTATATTCTATTAACGTTAACTATATATTAACAGCTTCTGATAAAAGCAAATATAGTTTCGACCAAAAGTTAAAAAATCTTCTCTCTGGTTCCGATGTTACGAAGCGGACTGTCACTAAAACTAGTTCCAGGACAAAACTCACACCTGGACCCAGAGCGGAGTTATCAAATCCGATGCGAAGCGTATCCAAGAGTCCCATAATGGATATAACCCCCGCATTCAATCCAAATACCGACTCCAATACCAAGACCAAGACCAAGACAAAAAATAAGACCAAGAGCAAGACCAAGAGGGCGCGATTCAAATCCATGACAAGGTCCAGAAGAAGCGTCGCAAACAAGTCCATGACAAGGAAATCTAATCAGAACTAAGAAATTGCGTATATATAAACTCCAAATGTAGTATTCATTCGCATATTTTTAATTTACTTATCATAAACAATATTTATGATAAATAATATTCGCTCACTTGGCGTCTTTGTTGGTGAGACGGTATCCCCAATGTTGGAGTGTCTGTCTAATCTTGGGGCTCACCGAGAAATCGTCGTATTTGGCGTTCTTTGCCTTGATCATATTTATCAGCCGCTTCCGAAACCGGCTCTGCGGACCCGCGGTCTGCTTCCACCGCTTCATTTGGCGCTCGCTCATTCGTATATTATAAGGCTCTCTATTTAAAATAGAATTTCCATTAATACAAGGAGAAAAATAAAGGTGATTGCGCTGTTTTCATATTTGGCAAAGTGTTTATGTGCGTATGAACCGATACCAAACCCGATTAGATTCACCACTATTTCGGCAACAGACCCATGCCAGCCGTGTTTTTTTGAATTCTTAATACCCAGCGCAGCGTCTAACGGGTTGAGATATTTCTCCTTCCCTTCTGTAACTAAATGTTTATAATACCATTCGTTTCTTAATTTATAATCGGGGCGTCCTAGACATCCCCCGAGAGAAAAGGCGAAATTTTCATTCTTTTCCAAATACATCTCAAAGAGTTCCCATAATACACCTACGGTCTGTATTAGATAAAAATATTCGCTTAAGAAGTAGCCCAAAAATATGAAGAAATAGAGGTGATTTGTCTGCACCCCGAATATTTCAAAACGATAACAACCCTTTCGTTTATTCACATTCTTATATCCACACGGACAATTAATACCGATTAAAAAGAACCATACAATAAATAGTATTCCCACAATAGCCAATTGCATATTTTTATTATATAAATGGCGTTGAATAAAGGTATCCATCATATATTTACATAACATATATAATTACTTGGCGTCTTTGTTGGTGAGACGGTATCCCCAATGTTGGAGTGTCTGTCTAATCTTGGGGCTCACCGAGAAATCGTCGTATTTGGCGTTCTTTGCCTTGATCATATTTATCAGCCGCTTCCGAAACCGGCTCTGCGGGCCCGCAGTCTGCTTCCACCGCTTCATTTGGCGCTCGTCGTCGGCACCGCGCTCGCCACGGAAGAAATCGCAGTACCATTGGACCCAGCCATACGGGTGCAGCTCGTCGATCCAGTCTTTGGACTCCCAGAATTCCAACGTGGTCCCCACCATCACTCCGTATGTGTTGATGTCCTTGTCGTATTTATCCCACTCGCTCACCAGATGCGAATCGGGAATCCCCTTCCACCACGATTTGGGATATTTCAAATGCTTGCTCTTATATTTTTTACCGGTCACTGTAGACGATATAGGTCGCCAATACGTCCCACCGAAACTTCCCGCTCTAAACATCTCTTCCGGACTAAGGTTGGGGCGGAACTCGGGAAAATCCTTAAATACAAATTCCTTAGCACTATTTCTAGTAGGCATATTATTATAATTTAATATTATTATATAATATCTTATACACAATTGTTATTATTATGGAATGTATTCTCATTTGTGCTGGAAAAATAGAGAGATACACGTTTTAATTATGTCTCGCAAGGATAAATGTGCTTCTCGTCATATATGATGTGGCTAATTACGAGACCCTTGGAGCAATCGAACGCCAGTTGACATTCGTAAAGAGCAGGAAATAATTCGCCACATAAATAGAGCGTCAGTGTGAAAAGTAATATCAGTCCTACGTTTTTTTTGGTGTTTTCGCGTATGTAGCGCCAATTAGTCATGTAGTGATTGGGGACGTGCGTCGCCACCATATAAAGAAAAAATATGTTAGGGTCATAGAGCACCGAGCTTCCTATTAACAATGTGCTGAGCGCGCTTTTCGGAAAGTGTTTAATCGTCGGCATATCGTGTCGAAAATGAACGACGGAGGCGGCTATAAAGGCCCCGTCAAGGAGTATCGGTGCGCTATTCGCCATTATTACCGACGCCCCCAATACCGCTCCGTTTAGAGCCAATAGCTCCGATGTTATATTGTATTGAACTGCGTGTATCATATCGGTAATTCCGTGCGGAGCAATAATCGTAGTCAGGATATTTTTATATATAGGAATCATATATAAATATCCGCACTTTTTTTTAAATGCTTGTTACACAAACGAATTTCAATCGTGATTGGTAATCAAATGGGATTTTACGAAGTATACAGCGCGATGGATTCGCGAGTGTAATCATCAGGTTTACCATCGTCGTTACATTACAAGGTAAAAATATATTGTTATAATTCATATGGAGAATGAGGCACGCATCGTTTTACTGGAGAGAAATCTCATAAATTTAGATGCGAAACTGGATTTAATATTAAATTTATTAAATAAAGACGTTAAACCAAATTCGGATAAGATGGCATCACATATAGACTTCGTGGAAGCGGTATACGAGAACGTAAAAAATCCACTCGGATTTCTGTGCGATAAAATACGAATGTTGACTGGAAACGCTATTGAGAACTATACACTTGAAACGGTTAATTAATTCTAATATTCATTAGATATATAATGAATATATTCGATTCAAAAGTAGACCATATTACCGAACAAGAGCTCAATGATATTAAAACAAAAAAGAAATGTTATGATGGTCCAATCACTGGAAATATTAAATGTATAATTATCTCTCTAGCGTTGGCGGCATTATACTGGTTTCTACCCTCCAAAAATAAGTATGTCTTGTTAACGATATTATATGTAACCTATCTTTTAATAGCCTATTACGACCATTTCTATGATTGTCGACGCGGACAATTTGGTCCTACGTTCCTGAAAACCTATTACGACTGGGCGAAACCAAAAACAAGCAAGCAAAGCATAATATATTCAAACATGTGTCCAGATAAAGCCCGCACAATTATGATTGTGGATATTGCGGTATTTGTTTGCCTTCTATTCGCAGCACCAATATTTTTTAGATGGACACCAAAGAAATGAAACAATTTATATAAGGAATTTAAACAAGTAAATATATAAATATATTATGGCTTATGCTGATAGTAGAGCGATTGACGCGCTCAAAATTGTATGCGACAACCACAACAACAACGTCATTGATGACGCGAATGAAATAGTAAAAGGACAGGTGTTGTTCCGCGACAAATGTGCGGTTTTAGATAAGGAACTGTATTCAATTATGTGGGCTTCGCGCAAGCCAGAAGATTTTGAAGAGTTCCGTGAGTATATGAATATGCCTGAAATAACTAAAATAAACGACCTATGGAACAAAAATTTGGAGTGTCGACTAAAATATAAGCACCTTTTTGAAAAATTCGCTGATTATGGAGAGGGATACTCGGATTACTGTATGTTTTTGGGGATGGTTGGTGGAATACGTCTAATGTCCGAATTACACGAGAACTGCACCGACCGCGATGCCGTTTTATGGGCGTGTATGGATGATATGGAGGCCAGTGAGGAGGAGAAGGAGGATTATGACCTTGAAGCGGAGTTCAAGAAAATGAAGGCAACATTTATATCGGATAATATAAATGACGCGCTGAATATGCGGCTTAATCTGGATAGCTAATTAACAGAGACATATTATGACATATTATGACATATTATAACTTTAAATTCTACCCCCGTGTCTAATTACCTTTCCTACGTCTAGATTTGCGTCTATTAAAACGTGTGCCTTTACCAAGACCCCAAGATTTATTGTTGCGCGTCATCTTACTGGCAAATCCGGCGCGGTTGCGTATACCGCGTTTTTTTTTGGTATCCTTATTTTTATATTTGTATTTGTATCCTGCCCTTCTGGTAGGAGTTAAACCTTTAGATTTACTTTTTTTTTTACTAAATTTTATTTTATTGAGATTTTTTTTTATATACATGTTAATTTTTTTAATAAACACGGAATTTTTTTTATTTACTATACCGCCATAGGTTGAAGCCCTTTTGAGGGTATAACCATGCGGGTCTACATCAGTATCTTCCCAGTCGGTTTGGTCATACGGCTGCGAAACCGAAACATCCTCTGCCTCACCCATATCATAAAAATCGTTGGGCGGACGCCATTTACCAGATAAATGTTTGTATTCGTTCAATATGTTTAAATGGTCATTATAATCAGGACCGCCTTCCTTACTAGCTTCAATAGCATAGAGTAAATAATCCTTCATTGCTTTCATTTTCGCATCATTTTCTACAAAATCTTCTTCCACTTGTTGTTCGTCCTCTATATAATTTTCAATTATCGCGTCTCCGTCGTCATATGTCTCCTCGACGGCCTCTAAATCATCGCCCGCTGTTGATAATCTATCCACTACATTATGGGCATTATCTATGGAAGCTATATTAGTTTCGACATTCTCTATAGTTGGTGTGTCATTAGTTATTAGATATTCCTTATTTTTTTGGTGCCAGGTTCCTAAAGTCATTATATATCCAAATAACTCTCCGCCTATAGCAACTGCTGTTTTTACCATCAAGTAAGATCCATCCTTAACAAATGAAGCGATGGTTTGTAAAATAATTTTAGCTACAACCCACGTACCAATTAGAGTACTTCCACCACCATAATAAAGTCCACACATTAAATTAGTTAATAGGGAAGTAATAAATTTACGCAACATTGTGAATACAGCCAATATACCGCCACTCTCAATTAATTTTTTAAAAAGTGCTGTATTACCTAAACGTTGTTCAAACCACTTTATAATCATATTAAAATAACCTTGCATCCGGGCCTCGCCCTTCTCACAATTCATCGCTCCGACAGCTCCTAACGCCAGATGGTAAAAACTAGTACATTGATCACGGCGTCCTACTAATTGTATCGACGTCTCATTGATTATATCATATATAGTACCGAATGCGGATGTTAGTTGAGCATATGACCCTGCGGTGTAAGGGTTATTACTTACAATCGTGTGCGAAAGCTGTGCTAAAGGTACGGCCGAAGCTATCATCAACATCGCAACCTTATCCATACCATACTCAATTTGTTTACGCTGCCCATAACATCTGTCGTTATCCTCTTGTTGATGTGGTGTATGTGGTGTATGCGCTGCTCCTCCATATTGAACTATACTGGACATTATATAAATATATTACTATAATAAATTTATATATTAATATTTAAATGTAGATAGCTTCTATAAATTATTTCTAGTTTACTCGTAAATTCTATTTGGTTTTGGAACGCGTTCTGCTAGATTTACGTGTAGATATATTAGACACAGGCGCTCCAGGAGGCGAATTCGACTTGGACTTCGACTTGGACTTCGACTTGGACTTCGACTTGGACTTCGACATGGACTTGGACTTCGACCTCGCCTTCGACCTCGCCTTCGACCTCGCCTTGGACTTCGCTTTGGATTTCGCCTTCGCCTTCACCTTCTTCTCCCTCGCCTTGGTCCTCGCCTTTTTTATCTTTATCTTATTCCTCTTATTTTCCTTTCGGGTTCTGTTAGTACGGATCCCTTGGTCAGCAATAGAGCCATATAATCTATCCTTTATAATTTTATGTATTTTGTTCCAATTGACAAGAGTAATGACCCCTCCATTTAGACCCACCAACACAGAAACTTGTTTTATTAAATCTTTACCGGCCTTAATCCGCGCACTACATTCTGACCCACCCAAAGATGGTTCCAATTGGTTTTGTAGGTATATTGATAATCTATCTGCCATCCCTTTACATACAGGTTCAAGTATCCCGTTGTTATATAAAAACTCTTCTATTGCGCTAAGTTTATAGATAGTAATAGCAGACCCACCCAAAGCAGTGAATGCCGCCACCGCCACCATAATATTGTTAACCATATTATTCTGCTCATCCTGTGTCTGACCAGACCTAGAAAGAAATAGTGCTTCGTCTTTCGCGTCCTCCTCCTCCTCCTCCTCTGATGAGGAGGATATGGAGGATAAGGAGGATATGGATGATATGGAGGTGGATGGGGACGGGGAGGGAGATGGAGTAGAAGGTTCGGCGGCAGCACCACCATTTAAACTCGACGACTTTTTAATATTATTAAAAATATTAGATAATACATCTAATGGAATATTTATTTTTTCTGCTAAATCAGCAATCTCTTTGCGCGTGGGTGGCGGATACGAACAAACGTCACCCTTAATTTCACATTTCTGTAATTTTAAAAACGCCGTTTCAATTGTCATTATATATATATATAAGTTAAAAAACATTGTTAATATATATTGTTTAATTTGTAATCTTATTATTTAAAATTTAAAACCAAAAAATATACATAGAACCTATCAGACAATGCTTGCTACGCATTCTTACGATTTAAATATCGGGTATACAATATTAGAATTGCGATTAATACGATAACAACATAATATATTCTGGATGCTACATTAAACGTATGAAACGATTCACACTCGAATAAATATTCGCATAATTTTATATTAATAATATAAACGAATGGTAATAAGAACAATAACATTTTATTTAAAAAATAATCGTTATAACCTTTCCATAATAGATTAATTATATAAAAACTAATTGTACATAATAACGAATATTGTGATACTATTAATAATCTTGATGACGTATTTTTTATTAAACCGCTATTGCATCCATGGCTTATATACCACGTTGTAGCAAAACAATATATGTAAAACAATATCAAATTAATAGGGGACGGCTGTATATGAATAAATAATAATATCAATGAATAAATATAAACCATATAAGTAATTGATTCTATTGAAAACACCATATATATTTTATATTTATTATAAATATCGATACAATACTATATTAAACTTTATTTAACTTTAAAATTGAAACACGGGTCACGCCACTAATATAGGACAATTACAACAAGATGAACTTCAATATGATGTTTGAATACACCGCGATTGGAAACGCCATGAAAATGTCCGGAAGGACTTACGAACAGCTTACCGACGACGAAAAGAATGATTACATACTGACCATGGACGTCATGAAGCGCGTTGATGTGTCATCGGCACACCCGATTATGCCGATGTATATCCCTATGCCGGTTCCGTGGTATATGGTGGCCGACAACACCAATGACGTTGTTGATGCGCGAATTGACTCAGTTGAACAGTGGGCCGATGAGCAAATGACCGATATCAAGCACGCTATTGCTAACAATTTGGCGCAGCACATTGACGACGTTTCCGACCTTAAAGAGGGAATGCAAAATATCAAGACCGAATTAAATGAGAGCGTTCAAACGCTAACCGAAATAACTGATAAATACGAGCTCAATAACAACAAAATTCGCAAAAAACAGTATCTGGTTAACTACAGCATCTGGCTCTGGCTCGTTGTAACCACATTCTCTAATTATAATGGAGTAATCAACAGTCAAGTTAATAATATCATATATTCGGTTTTAGTTATCCTCCAGATTTACATAGTCTCGATAATCACCACCGATTAGGTTCATACACAAAGAGATAGAATAATTATACTTGTATTTATATATATTTTTTATTGTGTTCAATAATATTCCTTGCGCCACATTACGATATTTCCAGCTCCCATACCTCCGTCTGTTCGCGTATCTGCCAGTTCAATTCCAGGTGTTTCATCCGCTCAAATGGCGTCAATTTCGTCTTGCGGGATGGAATTAGCGCATCGGACCGCCAGAGTGCGAGGAGGGAAATCCCAATAAATTTAAATGAATTTTTGAACATATTGACCAATATGTATTTAAGATATATAAAAGTAAACCAATAATCACGGAGATGATTTAACCACCAGCGACCGAATATGATTTAAAGAAAAAACAATTCATATTACTATTAAAATGGGTAAGGTTGATTATATCCCCCAGTTTATAATGGGCGTAGCCCTCGTTTACGCAACTTTCCACATAATTAAACGGGTTGGATTTATCAATACGAACCTACCTCTTCCACACAACTAGAGAGATTGCGATTATATATCATTTAAAGAGGGAACTTTATTATTAATATTATGAATAATAAAGAACATCTAAGAAACCGATACAAACTATATTTAATTGATGATAATAAATATAGTTATAAGCCGATAAAATACGAGGATAATACATTCAGTGTCAGTTATATACCGTCTTTTATATTTGGAACATTAATATTATACACGTCTTTCTATGGGGTTGTTTATACTGGATTACTCGCTATTACCTATATTTTGTGAATAGTGCTCGCGTTATTAGCGGCGCTTTGAGCCCCTCTTTTTTGAACCCCTCTTTTTTGAACCCCTCTTTTTTGAACCCCTCCTCTTTTTAGCGCCTCTCTTTTTTGTGCCACGCGCCTTACTATATGCGGTGGCAAACTCTTCATCTGTCAACATATCAGTACCTGGTAGATATTTCGAAATACTATTAGCAATACCTCTATGTCCTATTGTTCTGGAAATATTTGAACTTAGGGTCACGTTGCGTTTGCCTTTATTTTTTTTAAAACCTTTCAATAGCTCATCCACCGCGAGAATAAGTCGTGATATAAAAGTAACATAACTCAAAAAACGCGGAGGAGAATACTCACCGCCCTGAGCAAAATACTGTTTGTCGGGGTATATTTGCTTCATATTTCTAGACGTGCAATCTTCATCGCCGCAATCAAACATACAATCATCGCCACCGCTATAATCGTCGTTCCATCTTTTTTTTCCTACGAGCGAAGTGTTAAACACGTATACGCCACCGCGACCGCCGCCGCTCTTTATTTCGATTTGATATCTG
>Ga0209090_10000338_pt1 | contig 28913 bp, 31 predicted proteins | sample ArcticOcean_MG_C_9_FD_187432 | JGI IMG/M metagenome (GOLD analysis project Ga0209090, IMG submission 187432) | Marine microbial communities from western Arctic Ocean - ArcticOcean_MG_CB2_152 (SPAdes) (version 2) | ecosystem: Environmental > Aquatic > Marine > Oceanic | place: Arctic Ocean... | reverse complement strand
TCATTAACATTATTATTATATGTTAATATAAAAAAGATGTGGCGGTTCGTTTTTAACAATATCCAAAACAATCGAAACAACCGGGTTCATCGTTATCAGTATGTGTTATTTGAGGATGGAACATTTCCGGTGTAAAGTGTATTGATTTTGTGTAAGTAAAATAATGATATCGTATAATACCGTCGCATTGTTCGTCATTTATTTTATGTTTCGAAACTTCATTATGTGTGATACCAGGTGACACGTTGTAAATAATACCAGATATTCGTTGCGCTCGTTTGTGTACTAAATTTATAAAATGTAATATTTCTTTTTTATTTTTACAAATATCGTCAATGTATAATTTACATTTGTCGCACTGTATATTCGGCATATTACTAACTATACTATACATTTTTAGTATATCGCGGGATTGAACTAAAACATAACAATCGGGGACAATTCCATTGTATTCATTACTTATCAGTTATGTAACTTACAAATAACGTTTGTATTCCAAATAAAACACCCCAATGCTGTATATTACACAAGCACTTTGAAAACTTACATAAAATGTTCCAGTGTAATACGGAATGGTATATAGATTCATTGCAAATAATAATAATATAATACCATATTATTATTTATTAATTTAACCGACAGCTGCAGGACTCGAACCTGCGCGCCCATAGGGCAATGCCTTAGCAGGGCACCGCGTTAACCACTCCGCCAAGCTGCCACAAATATACAAGCACCGAGAGTTGAACTCGGATCTCAACGGTGTTAACATCGTGTTCTAACCACTAAACTATGCCTGCACAAGTAATATAGTATATTTTTCTTTAAGTTATTTGTATGCCAAATATTTTAGTTAGCAATACGACTAATATTGGTTGACGTTTCGACAACCTGATTTGTATTTATATCGACTACTGTCCTTGTTTCTTTACGTGTACCGTTGCAGGTTTCAACTCGGGTTTCAATTTTATGACCATTTTGAATAGAAATGGTTGTATGAACTGTGTGACTCGCCGCATTACCGGAGACCCCAGGATTAAACGAAAACATTTGTTGTCCTTGTCCGGAAAACGGATTCTCGTGGTGTGTAAATGAATTATTAAAAAATTGTTTAAATAAATGGTCAGGGTTGACAAAATGTGCACCGCGAAACGCCTGGGCGGACTGTCGCTGTTGGGGTTGCTGCTCTTCTGGTGGATTTGTAAGCATTTGATACGCCTCGGAAATTTTTTTGAATTTCTCCTCTGCATCTGGTGCTTTATTTTTATCGGGGTGATATTTAATTGCCAATTTATGGTAAGCTTTTTTAATTTGTTCTTCATTTGCTCCCGGTTGTAGTCCTAATATATTGTAATAGTTCTCCATTATACATATAAAATTATATGTATTTATATGTGTTTACTTAATCAAATATTTTTAGGAGGATTGGAATAAACCGTCGGCGTAAAATGATGACGCAATTTGTTTAACTGTGTCATTTTTAATCTTCCAAAATGTAATGAAGTGTATATTAGTAACAGGAGGGACAGGATTAGTAGGTAGTGCTTTACAGTCAATTCATAATAGACATTCTGATTATAAATACGTGTTTCTATCATCAAATGATTGTGATTTAATAAATTATCAGGAGACAATGCATTGTTTTGAAAAACATAAACCGGACTATGTAATACATTTAGCGGCAAATGTAGGTGGATTATACAAAAATCTGAATAATAAAGTAGAAATGTTTGAATCAAACTTGCAAATGAATATGAATGTATTAAAAATATGTCATATTTTAAAAGTGCAAAAGGTGATAAGTTGTTTATCAACCTGTATATTTCCAGACAATACAACATATCCCATTAATGAAGAAATGCTTCACAATGGTGCACCACATTATTCAAATGATGCATATGCGTATGCGAAGCGAATGTTGGAGGTACAAAGTAAGGCATATCAAGAACAATATGGTGACGATTTTATTTGCATTATACCAACAAATATTTATGGCGAAAATGATAATTATAGTTTGGAAAATGGACATGTAGTGCCGTCGTTGATACATAAATGTTATATAGCAAAAGAAAACAATGTACCCTTTATAGTTCGTGGAACGGGAAAACCATTGCGTCAGTTCATTTATGCGAAAGATTTGGCAGAGTTGATAATGTGGGTATTGGAAAAATACGAGGAAAAAGATTCTATTATTTTGTCTGTTGGAGAAAAAGACGAAGTAAGTATCGAGAATGTTGCTAGGTTGATTGCTCGATGTTATGATTATGAAGATATGATAGAATTCGACGAATCGTTTAGTGATGGTCAATATAAAAAGACGACAAATAATAATAAATTATTAGAACTGTATCCTGAATTCGATTTTACACGAATTGAAACGGGTATTGAAAAATCAATAGAGTGGTTCAAATGCAATTATGCGAGTTGTAGGAAATAACCCCAACTGTAATGTAACTCTCGCGGGGGGATTAGTAACAAATCCATAAAATTGATTATTGTGTAAATAATATAATCAATTAAAAAATCAAACAATGCAGCTTATAATTATTTTATTAACGATTAGGCTGGTGACGTCGAGTGAACCTTGCTTTGATATGGGAAATTATTGGTGTTATAATAATCAATGTTTATCGGCAGTATTAACTACACACGGTTACAATTGCCTAGGTTCAGGACATGCCATACCCGCCAGATGTCCAGAAAATGCAATATGTGAAAATGATAGATATACGTGCAACCCCGGTTATAGAAGTGTATGGAATAATCCAGGTGGATGGGGTAGTAATTGTGATAATTGTAAATTAGACCATCGTTGTGTCGATGCAACAATTATTACCACATCGCCAACCGGAATGCCAACAAATATTCCAACGGGAATACCAACAAGTGTTCCAACCGGAATACCAACAAGTATAGAAACATACGAACCGGTAAGTGAACCCACAAATAGTCCTACGTATATTCCAACGGGAATACCAACACGGGTTCCAAGCGGAATACCAACAAGTTTCGAAACATACGAACCGGTAAGTGAACCCACAAATAGTCCTACATATATTCCAACGGGAATACCAACACGTGTTCCAACCGGAATACCAACAAGTAAGTCAACAGAAAATGGATACTCTGATGAAGAATACGACGACAACGTAGAATCAAAATATTCGTTAACCGACATTTATCTAATCGTGATATTAGTACTATTATTAGTACTAATATTAGTAATATACAAACTATTGAGTCAATGTATCGAAAAATGCCGACAAGAATATGATTTGCCAATAATAACAACTGGGACAAATATACCACCAACAATTACAAATGTACATGTTTATCAAGGAACGCATATACCCGATGGTTTACCGGATGTATATGCACACGCAATTACACCAAGTGCACCATCAATCGAAGATAAGGTGTAGAATATGGTTAGGTACACATTTACATTTTTTATATTTTTACTGTTGTATTGTTGATATATGCACCATAACTAAGTAACAATGCAATTATAAGAGGGGTTGCGAAATCATACATAAATACCTGATTTTTATATAACCAAGATGTACCGGGTTCTGGTGTCTTGTCAATGTTAGTTAAATAAAATACTAGATTGGAGGCAGGGATCATTATTTTACGTACGATACCCCCATACTGTTGTCCCCAATGATTTCTATTTTCGGTTTGTTCATAAATCTGATAAACCAATGGCCTGTAAAAGCAAAAACGATAATTATTCCCGTCGTTATTTACATAACAATCGAAATCCTCGATAGTATGCGCGGCATTTATGGCGTGGTTAATATACTGTTGTGAATATATATTCGCGTGCGTACCGGTAGAAACTATACATTTACGAAAAAAATCATTATGTTTAATTGTAATATGCGGTAATGTTCCTAATTGAATTAAACCTCCGGTTTTATTAATATAATGTATAAATTTGTTTATTTCGCGTATATAAGTACGATTTGTAATTTCCGGGGAAATAATAAAATCGTCTTCCAATACAAGAATATTTTTGAAATTATGTATTTGAGCGTGGCGAAATGCTTGTAAATAAGCGTGTGATAAATCTAAATATGAAATATTAACTTCTCTATTAGGTGGCAATATTTTATTACATTTTTTAAATCCCTTATTGTGTTGTATATACGTTGTTTTAGTAAGAAAATATTCACTTAATTGTTTTTTTACATTTTCTAATCGAGGGCTATTTTCCATTGTAAGTACATATGTAGCGTCAACATTATCAAATATATAATTTTTATTATGGTATATTTCATATTGATAGCAATTCATATTATATATATAATATATATAATATCGTAAAATGAATAAAACTCGAAAAAAAAATAAAACACCATTTAACCCCGAAGATTATAAAAGTAATGATGGTATGTTAACATCAATATGGGGGCCTTCGTTATGGCATGTATTACACACAATGAGTTTTAATTATCCGACACAGCCATCAAAAGATGAAAAAATACATTATCGTGATTTTATTCTGAATCTAAAATATACATTACCGTGCGGAAAATGTCGTGAAAATTTAAAGAAAAACATAAAGGAATTACCATTACAAATGAAAAATATGGATAGCCGCGAAACATTCTCAAAATATGTATATGATTTGCATGAGTTAGTAAATAAAATGTTAGGAAAAAAATCGGGATTGAGTTTTGAGGAAATTAAAGACCGTTATGAACATTTTCGCGCGCGTTGTGTGAATGAAAAAATACAAACCAAACTCGAGAATGGATGTATTAAACCGTTATATGGTAAGAAATCAAAATGTATATTAAAAATAGTACCAGCAGACGTGAAATGTGAAACATTAGAAATTAACAAAGAATGTATGAAATATACGTGAATTTTAGATAAAACACAATGAGATTTATATCATTATGTTTATATATAATGACAAAGAAGAATTGTAAAACGTGTGATATAACAGAAGGTTTTGAAAATAATGAAAAAAATAATACATATATTCCGTTTTGGTATGAGGACCCGAATATTATTTTCCAGACAGACTATATTTATGAATTATTTCCAAATGAAAAGATGGAATATAATCAAATGTTAAATGCAGTTACACGCAGTGTAATATTATTGACGATTGTGATTTTTTTAATCCATCCGTCTTCAAAAATGTTGTTTATGTTAATGATATCATTGGGTATAATATTTTTGATGCATTTTTATAGAAATAAACAACGTAAGAATTTAGACGAAAAGGAGGGATTTTCAAATGTAGCCCAAGACTATTTAGATGATAAATACGAAAACAATAATTACGACGAAGTATTTAGTGAACCCACCGAAACTAATCCGTTTGGAAATGTTTTAATAACAGAAATACACGATGAATCGAAAAAACCAGCTCCTCCGGCATATAATAAAAATGTACAAAGTAAAATAATAAACAGTGCGAAACAAATGGTACAACAGGCAAACCCAGATCATCCTGAAATCGCGGATAAATTATTTAAAGGTTTAGGGGAAGAATTAAATTTTGAACAATCATTACGTCCGTTTAACAGCAATCCGTCAACAACTACACCCAATGATCAAAATGCATTTGCCGAGTTTTGTTATGGTTCAATGGTATCTTGTAAAGAAGGTAATCAGTTCGCTTGTGCCCGTAATTTATCTAGACACACAAATTATTAATTAAATGATAAAAACTCTTCTCCTTGTATAATATAATGGCATCAACAAGTAATTACAATTTTAATGGATTAGGTAGAATCGGTAATGAAATCACCGAACAAAGTCAACGTACGGCTCACAATACGCGATTTGCAAATCATATGTTATCTGATTTTTTCAGTTCAGATTTATCTGATAAGCATGTAAAGTTTGCAACACAACAACCAATGATGCAGGTTAATGGTTTGGCTCACGGAAATGGATTAAATAGAGACGTGATCGACATTAATTCACTATTGACATTAAAAACCAAAGAAGAACGTGCTCACGAGAAACTTCAGTTACACGAACGCCCATTCGCGACGGTTCCTTATATGGGGCGCGGAAGTGTTAATCCTGATGTCGAAACAAAATTAATGCAGGGAGATGATGTTTTTGAGAAACGCAGTGAAATGCCTGTAACTCTTTCTGAAAAGTCTTATGATAATGTACATCTTTACCCATTAGATGAAGACGCCAAGAATAAGGCCACTAATCCTAAGTACAGTGTACAAGAAGCGGCATTATCTGGATGGGTCCGTGGCGGCGCGTCAACTCGTGAAATGAATGACGACCCTCGTAATAAGTAAAAAACGATATAAAAACAAAATTATACATAAATTAATGTATAATTTTGCGACAGTTGTAAATTATAATGATAATTTTAGTTATAGGAATACAATTCGTAATTTATTTTCTCTAAAAACAATAGATCAACATACAGAGATCGACATTGAAACGTCTGATGAAAATGATTATGACGAAGATGCAATGAATAAAGGACTGGATTACATTTATATGATTACCAAAGATGAACCATTATTTATTGAATTATATAAAAAATCCGCCGGACAAATGTTGTCCGAAGATATTCATATTGGAATGAGTATATTATTGAGTTATAGCAATTTAAAAGAATTCCACGCCTGTTTAGTGGAATATAAAACGAACACTAGTGAATTTAACAGAGAGAATGATAAATATGCAAAAATATATACAAAAGTATAAGTTAAAATATATTCATACTTTATAATGGCATCTACAAGAAGAAAAAATAATAAAGGGGATTATGCATTAAAACAAACGGAGCACGAAAATATGTTTTCAAACCGATTATACGAACATAATGCATATCCATCCCAATCACATTTACCAGGTGATGGTTTATTGCAAGGACAAATGGGACCTATGAAATTAGCGCAAAATTTTGCGGATGTTGAATCTTTTTTACGAGGTACCGGAAGTGTAGATCTTGTAAATGAACGTAAACAAATTGTTCCTATACTGAATAATTTACAAAGTGTGTCAATTATAGACAAAATGACGGTCCATATACCAGAACCATTAGTTGTTGAGCATGGTCAGCGCCCATCTTATCAAAAATAAAAATATATATGTTTTCCATCATATATATTTTAGGTTGTAATAATCGCACTTCTATATTATTACTAGTGTGTTACTATCCTATTTCTTCTCCTCACCCTCAGCCTCACCCTTCTCCTCACCCTCCTCCTCCTCCTCAGCCTCCTCCTCAACCTCAACCTCAACCTCAGCCTCAGCCTCAGCCTCATCCTCAGCCTCAGCTTCATCCTCAGCCTCAGCTTCATCCTCCTCCTCAACCTCAGCCTCAGCCTCAGCATCATTACCATTTTCTTTAATTATTTTTGTGTCCATTTTACCATTTTCTTTATTGTATAATAAACAATGTTTTTCATTTCCCCTTGTATATAATGCAACTACTTCTTCTGTTGCACTGCAAATGTCTTTTAGTTTGTCCATTTTCGCTTGTATTTTTTTATTTATGTCATCTTTATTTGGCGAGTTTCCTTCAAAAAATACGGTGAATCCAGTATTTAAACTGTCTAACATATTATTGGATATATTGGCAATTGAATCCATTGCTTTTCCTTTAATATTATCTGTACGACAAACCCCTTTATCACTATCGTCTCGTTTATAACATTTGAGTTTACTACCAATCTCACCATTAAGTTGTTGCGTTTGTTCGTCTTCTGTCATACATTCGTTTACTGTTTTACAAGGTATACCAGTTTTTGGATGCGATTTTAAACCTTTCACAAGTGTGTCTATTTTGGACCCCATTATGTTAACATTGCGCATAATCCCCATATCAGTATTTTCTCCGCCGGCGTTTACGTCATCCGCACCTCCACATTTTTTCTTTGTTTTATTATTTCCTTGTTTTCTTTTCTTTGTAGTATTCCCTCCTGATGTTACTTTTTTGTCTACATATTTTGCACCTCCGCGTTTTTTTATATTAGGATTTACGAATAATCCATTTTTTTGTGACTTTAATTTTGTTGTTGCAGATGTCATTGTATTGTATTATAATAAATGCAGATATATAAAAAATTGAATAATAATAATAATAATAATTATTATTATAAAAACAATGAGCTCTGAAAATAAACTATTGGTATTTGATGTGGAAACAACCGGGTTGTTGCCGAAACAAGAAAAAATGAATATGCATACAATTAATAATTATCCCCATATCATACAATTCAGTTATTTGTTGTATGACATAAGTAAAAACCAAATCATAAAAAAAAGTGATAACTACATAAATGTTGATTCCAGTGTAGAGATTAGCCCTAAAATTACTGAATTAACTGGTATTACACGTGACAAGTGTAAAAATGGTATCAATATATTAAATGCATTAAAGGATTTTTACGATTTATATTCACAAAGTGATGTTATAATTAGTCATAATATGAATTTCGATCGAACGATGGTATTGGCCGAAATGTGTCGCAACCATAATAGTATAACAAACACGATGCCATACATGTTCACATTATTTAACAAAGCACAAATGACCCGGAGCGAAAAGTCGCTATATTGTACAATGAAAAATGGAATAGACATGTGTAATCTTATGGTGGAATCTAAAACAAAACCTGGCGTCACATATAAAAAATGGCCGAAATTAATACAGTTGTATGAACATTTGTTTCAATATAGTCCAGAAAATTTGCATAATTCTTATGTAGACAGTCTGGTTTGTTTGCGATGTTATTTAAAAATGGAAAAAAATATAGATAATCCCGAATTTGATAAGTTAATACCTCGGCCATAAATGAAGTGTTGTATATTTTATCAAGTATTTTTTCACACTTTGTAAAATAAATGTACAAAAGAAGTGAAAAATGGTGCAGGGAAACTATAAAAAATTGAATCTCGATAATATATATTGAGATTCATACAAAGGTGTATAATATGGATAATACTGAAATATTATATAGATTGAATGCGGATTATAAAAATACCACATATCAACAAGAGTATTGGTCAAATTATTTATCAAATGGAAAACAGGTTATTCTTCTAGTAACTACATATTTTCGTGGAGGTACATTTAAAATAAGACTAGACAATGCAGAAAAGAAAGAAATACTAAAAAAAAATGAAATCAGTTTAAATGATTATAATATTACTTGCGAAGAATTACAAGAAAAATGTGCGCATTGGGAAGAAATACAAAATGAGTCGTCATACAACAAAGAAGAATTACGTGAAATATATTGTCTCCGTCTTATTTGTTGTAATATAGAAAACGGCGAAGAATATAATGGCGAAAATGAAAGGAGTTTGGGTGAAGAATTATTAGAAGAGAATAAATGGTCATTAGAAAATACGATATACGGTATAGATACTGGGTGTATATTGGCAAAAATTCAAAACAATGATGATGATACAAATGATGATGCACTAAGCATAGATTCGGGACAGTTTAAATGTCAGCGTTGCGATCATACAGAAGATAAAAACAACTGCTACAAATGTGACGATGATGACATTTGTAGCAGTTGTTACGGTAATGGGGGAGATTATGGACCACTTGAAGAATGGGTATGTGAATACTGCTTGCCCGCCTGTTTAACGTGTGGTGGTTCAATAAGACATTCGCAAGACGAATGTTGTGGAAATGGCCGAAGTGATATACCGAATCACTGCATTGATTCACGCAAACAAAAAAGGAAAGTATTTACATATATGTAAATTATTTATCCCGAGCACATATCACATACTTCGTGTTCCATATTATTATGTTCTTTTTTTTCAGGTTCAATTGTAAATTGCTGTGCTTGATGTACCGCACGTCTACGCAAATAATAAATACCAGTTTTCAATCCCTTGGACCATCCATAAAAGTGCATGGACGTTAGGTTACTATAATTTGGGTCTTCAATCCACAAATTCAGGCTTTGACTTTGACATATAAATACACCGCGGTCAGCCGCCATATCAATAACGTGTTTCATTGGGATTTCCCATACGGTTTTGTACTTTTGTTTAATTGAATCAGGCACATCTTCGAGCTGTTGAATACTACCTTTATTGGCAATAATATTATTTTTGATGTCTTCGTTCCAAATACCAAGTTCAATTAAGTCAGCCATCATATATTTGTTTGCAACAATAAATTCACCTGCAATTGTGCGGCGATTGTAAATATTGCTTGTAATCGGTTCAATGCATTCATTATTACCGAGTATTTGGGATGTTGAGGCGGTTGGCATGGGCGCCATTAATAGAGAATTGCGCATACCATATTTTTTGACCTTGTCTTTTAAACCATCCCAATCATAAGATAATCGACTATGGTCAAACTCGTCCCACAAATCGAATTGTAGTAGTCCTTGTGATGCTGGTGAGCCATCAAATGTTTCATACGCACCAACAAGGGTCGAACCCTTGCTCATCAGTTCCTCCATAACTGGTCGTTCTTCTTTTTGAAAAATTTCGATATATGCCTCGCGGTGAATATCCGTTGTATTATAATATTTCTCGGCAATAATATCATAACGTTCTTTTGCAATATCATTTGAACATTCCACTGATGCGTGATAGATTGTTTCAAAAATCTTGAAATTAATAATTTTGGCTTCTTCGCTTTGAAATGGAATATTCATTTTAAAATATACATCGGCTAACCCCTGAACACCAATACCAACGGGACGATGACGCATATTACTTTTACGCGTTTTCGGCGTAGGGTAATAATTCACGTCAATAATTTTGTTGAGATTGCGTGTAACTACTTTTGAAACTGCGTGAAGTTTTTCATAATTATAAACCGAATTTCCACTACTATCGGTATCAATAAACGACGGTAATCCAATACTTGCCAGATTACATACAGCTGTTTCATCTTTGTCACTGTATTCAGTTATTTCAGTACATAGATTTGACGACTTAATAATACCTACATTTTTTTGATTGGATTTGCGGTTTACACTATCTTTATAAAGTAAATATGGCGTACCTGTTTCCATTTGACTATCCAGTACACGAAACCATAAATCGCGAGCTTTCATTGTTTTACGACCTTTACCAGATGATTCATATTTCTCATAAAGCTGGTCAAACTCTTCACCGTACACATCACTTAGCCCGGGGCACTCATCTGGACACATAAGAGTCCAATTTCCGTCGGCTTTAATGCGCTTCATAAATAGGTCAGGAATCCATAGCGCATAAAATAGGTCACGGGCTTTCATTTCTTCATCACCGTGATTTTTACGCATTTCTAAAAAGTGCTCAATATCCCCGTGCCACGGTTCCAAATAAATAGCAAAACTGCCATTTCGCTTACCACCACCTTGGTCAACATATTTGGCGGTATTATTAAACACGCGTAACATGGGTACGATTCCATTAGAAATTCCATTCGTGCCTCGAATGTGACTTCCCGATGCGCGAACATTATGAATATGTAAACCTACACCCCCGGACCATTTTGAAATCATTGCACAGTCTTTCAATGTATTATAAATACCATCAATACTGTCATTTTCCATACCAATTAAATAACAGGAACTAAGTTGGGGATGAGGTGTCCCTGCATTAAACAGAGTAGGTGTACCGTGTGTAAAATATTTTTGACTTAAATAAGTATAACTTTGTTTCACACTTTCCAAATCGTTTCCGTGAATACCAATACTAACACGCAACCACATATGCTGTATACGCTCTACAATCTGTGTATTAATGCGCATTAAATATGCACGTTCCAATGTTTTAAATCCAAAATAATCAATTAGATAATCCCGACGGTAATCAATTAAGCTTTCCCATACCTCTTTATTGGAATTTACAATGTCTATAAACTCTTTTGTAACCATCGGGCTGTGTTTATTGTGTTTATCCTTGAAATTATATAGCTTATTCATTACGGTAAAGAAAGACTGTTTAATATTTTTCTGATGATTTGAAACAATTAAATGATTCGCTAAAATATTGTATTCGGGTCGAATAGAAGACATTGCCGCGCATTGTTCGGCCATAAGTTCATCTATTTGACACGTTGTAATGCCGTCATATAACTGATCAATCACCTTTATGGTAAGGGTTGTATAATTAAGTTTAATCTTCTCATCATTCCCTATTTTTTTCACACGATTTAGAATCTTATTAAATGAGATAACTTCTTTCCCACCATTGCGCTTTGTAACAAACATTTCCGCATCATCATTCGTAAATGAGGACATGAATACTATTTAATAACAGTATAAAAATATTTTTATATATATTTATAATTATATCATAATGACAAGAACGTGTCCAACACATATGATATTTGCGTGTGATAATAAATATGGAATCGGGTTTAATAACTCGTTACCAAACTGGAATTTACGAAATGATTTGCATAGATTTAAAACGTTAACAACTGGTGAAGGAGATAATTTTATTATTATGGGAAAAACTACGTGGTTATCGCTGAATAAACGACCATTACCAAATAGAATAAATATAATATTATCAACTACACTTGATAAAAATATAAACTATAATAATGTTGTTGTAAAAGAAACCAAAGAAGAAATAGATGAATATATCGAGGAATATAAAAAAGAGAATTCCCAAGTTTGGATCATTGGGGGCGCACAAGTATATAAAACATATTTGCACGAGGTGGACAATATTTATTGGAGTCACGCAGCTGATTGTTTTACAGCGAATGTATTTTTAGACAATGAAGTAATCACATTTTTAGATAATCAACAATGGAAAATAGAAAAAAAATATGAACATTCCGATATGTGCGATATGTACACATTTAAGATGTGTACCGTAAAAAAATAATTATTAAAATATTCAAAATTAACATAATTTAATTGTTTCGATTATATTATTTACAGATAGATTATGAATAATTTTATTGTTATTGTCTTGGGTTTCAACAATAATTTTTTTCCGCGGTTTTGTTCCTCGATGTTCATATCCGGTTTCTCTCTCTGTTACTATGGTATTCCAAGTATCTTCAATTAATGGACTTGCACTTTCAAACCATTTTTTATTTCGTTTTACCAATACACAGCTCATTTCATCCAAATAATAATAAGACCTTTTTATAACTATATGAGATTGACTATATTGAACCTGTGTCGATTCTATCCATAAGTCAATATCTTCTTTATTTGTTGATTCGTTGACACCGCGATATACATAAAATGGTTTATAACCATCACTCTCTTCATTATTATCATACAATGATGGTTTTTTCATAAGTTGTAATATAACTCCCGTGTGGGGTTTACTGTCATTTTCATAAAATGCTTGCTCCGTTTCATATTCTTTAAACCGAGTCTCGAAGAAGTCACAATAGTCTAAATTGCAGGTTTCCATTTGTATTTGCATTTGAACCCAATATTCCTCTTTTGGTATACCCGTGATTTCTCTATTTACAATATTTTTAATTTCCAACATACGACCATATAGAGGACTATTCGGGTCTATGTTTATACCATCGGGGGATGCACCAATATATTCGAATTTTTCGTGAGTAATACACCCAAAATCGCCGACTTTTGTTTTATGTATATCTTCATATAACATAACACTAACGGGTTCATATTTATTACCCCATTCCATCGGTCCGCCGTAATAATGAGACGATTTCGAATTAACATTACATTTTTCATATATGATACTATTTCGCGTAGATTCAGATTTGAATATTTTCCATAGGTTACTTGCCGTTATCATATTTTTCCGTTTTGTATACCATTCCTCACTTTTTTGGTCGGGTTGGGGTTTATTTTTCAATAATTCGATGGTGTGTTCGCTATTATTACAATATGTAATGGTGTTTAATGGAATGGTATATTCAGGTATATCATTACATACAAGAACATTATCGATGTGTTGTTTATAATGATATGAGTCTGTTTCACCAAAGGTGATATCTAAACACGTTTCGAGGTTTTTCTTATATTTATGTGAATAATAATTAACCATCGAATCACTAATAAGTGAGTATATCGTATCGTATACACATTCTAAGTCATACTCATTATCAATAGTTATACTATTATCATCATCATTGTCTAACGAATCATTCATATTTTCTAAATCCATATAATATATATTAAATTATATTTTTAATATCTACTTATTCAATTTTTTGTCTCTTTTTCATTGTTTCGCTTAGTTTTGTTCTTTTTTGGGGTCAAGCTGGCCAATATACTTTTTTTCCCATCGTTTCGTATAGAAAAGTTATGATTGTTATTATTGTAATATAGCCCAGGGATGCCTGTAATTTTCATAGTTTCTTTATTATAAATAACGTCAGTAATTTTTGTTAATCGATTCTGGGCAACACAATTAATAAAATATTTTTTTAATATATCACCATTTCCGTCATTTGACGTGCAAAAATCGTCTGCATAATCATTGAGTAATTTGATTTTAATGTTTTTTACTAATTTATTCCATGGCTTACATACACTCGAATTTGTATCATTCTCTAATAATCTTTTAATATCGTCATTCGTGTCGTTCTGTTCAAACATATTCTATCTATAATATATTTATATAGTTATATCTATACTATTTATAAAAGTGTATTTATGGAAAGCAAAAGTGTATTTATGGAAAATAAAATAGTATTATTAGAAAAACCAAAAAAAAATAGGAAAATAACAACCCATAAATTATGGAATAATAATATAAACTGTACTGAACAATTATTGTTGGTGAAAAATATTCAAAACAAAATCGTATGCAATGACAGTATTATATTACAACAACAAATCAATCGAAAAATGCAGGGATACAAACAACAGGACAAACTTAAAAAATTGTTTGATGAATTAAAATTCATTAATATAGACAGGATTATAGAAATGATGATTAATCAGGAGAACAAATGTTACTACTGTAAGGAGTCTACCATTTTATTTTATGAAAAAGTAAGAGAACCAAAACAATGGACATTAGAACGTATCAATAATAAAATGGGGCATAATAATGATAATTGTGCAATATGCTGTTTAAAATGTAATGTTACGCGCAATACAATGTATTTAGAGCGGTTTAAATTTACAAAAGAGCTTGAAATAGTTAAAAAAACATAATATAAATAGTTCTGAGTATATTATTTATATGGAAGAAATCGAAAAAAAATTAGATCAGTTTATAATAAATAATCGTATACCTCATATTATATTTCATGGTACCCGTAGTGTTGATAAAAAAGCAATTATTAACAAATTTGTACAAAAAATATACAATTATAATAAGGAACAAATAAAAGAGAACATATTATCAACCGACTGTTCTTATGGTAAAGGTATCAAATTTATACGCGAAGATTTAAAGTTCTTTGCAAAGGCAAATATTAGTTCAAGCAATACGAATTTGTTTAAGTCAATTATATTATACAATGCAGATAGTTTAACAGTAGATGCCCAGTCAGCATTGCGACGCTGTATCGAAACATTTAGTAATACTACGCGATTTTTCTTAATTGTTGAAAACAAATATAAATTATTAAATCCGATATTGTCTCGTTTTTGTGAAATTTATGTACCAGAACAAATAGACAATGGACGAATTATTACAAATAATAATTATTATGATTTAGATACTTATGTAGAAGACATAAATAATAAAATGACTATATTAAACCAACAAACTCATATTGAGCATAATGATTTATTAAATATAAGTACCCATTTCTACGAAAATGGAGTGAATTGTTTACATTTTATTGAATGGTTAAAAAAACAAACACCGATAAATATGTCGGATATATCCGACATATGTTTGTATTTCGATAAAGTAAAATCGGATTTTAGGAACGAATCTTTATTGTTTTTGCATATTTTAAATTATTATTATTTTCGTTTAAAAATTAATATAAAATCATAATATTATTATATTTATAATATGGATGACTTTGTCATATCAAACCTGCACGAATCACGAAATGAGTGGTGCGCCCGCCTTGTTTCTATATTGAGTCCCCTTGTTGTAGAAGGGTTTAAATCCATATTTAATGAGTCGTGGAAAATGTGCATTGATAATGACGAATTAAATAAATATTTAATGACGTTTCAAGAGTTATTAAAAAGTATTCCAAAATGGAATAACGAAATTATTGGTGAAGAGCGAAAGCGAATTATTGAACGTAGTGGTTGTAATTATTTAGAAGATTTGATTATGTGTGTTCATATTATTCAATTGAAAGTATTAACTTGTATTCGGGTCGGAAATAAACAAAAAAAAATAGATATTTCCACACCCAAATTAGACGAATTTATTCATAAAGTATACATTCATTGTGCTCGTAAAATTTATTGCAATGTATATTTATTTGAGAAGAACATCTCACCATTGCAAATACAAAAAAATAATCGTGAATTAGAAATTATAATTCAGGAATGTATTTTGATCGCAATTCGTGATTCTATTCCAACGGAATCAATTATTCGCGCATATATGGACGAAGCATTAGAAGAGGAAGAACAAGTATTTATTGAGTCCATACCAAATGACGAAGTAAATGGGACAGAAGATACAATCGAATCTATGGAAAATAAAGAAGTAATTAAAAATGATAATCACATTAGTGAAATTCTAGAATCGGGTAAACCCCCCGAGCAGGTCTTGGGTATAACAAATACAGATGATGAAACTCCCGTCACACGATTAACATTTAATGATATGGATAGTGTTTTAGACGAAAGTAATAATGTTAAAAATATAGAAGCCCCCAAGACGTTTGAACGTTTAGAGGAAATGAGTATGAATCGTGCACTTGAAGATAAATTAAATGCACAGGACCCCGATGATATCGATGATGAATTGAAAATCGGGGAAGAACTCATTGATTTGAATGATTTTGAAGACCTAAGTTCTGTTAAAACGAAGGAACCCTCACTTGATGATATAATATTAGATGGTGTTGAAGAATTATAATAATTCGTGTAATTAATGAAAAAAATCCATACTAATATTTTATTATGGAGAAAGAACTTACTTTCTCGCTTATTATTGTACTCTTTTACAGTTTAATGAAATTTGCTGAAATGAGGTTCATTGACAAGGAAATGAAACCAATTAAGGTATTAATTCGTGATAGTTTTATGGTGTTCGTTTCATCATTTGTTGGTTCTTATCTATTTATAAATTATCATCAAACATTTAGTAATTTTTTTAGCATTGTTACAGATAAAAATATGCTGGATATGACCGATACCCGTGTTTATACTGATAAACCCTCATTTTAATCCACACCGCGGAATAACTAACGTTGACTAAGAAGGAATTCAACCTATTGTAGGTATTGAATTTCTTCATTGATTTAAATTTGTATAAAAATGATTTTATATACGAATATTATATAAATATGGAACAGTTGGATTATAAGGAATCTGTTCTCAATATCTTGCAAAATGAAAAGATAAAGGCTATACGAATAGGCAACAAAATACGAGCAAGTGCATTTAAAAAAGGTTATGAGGGGGTATTAATGCACGAGGAACCAGTATACGATATAGACGAATTAATAAATATTAAGGGCATTGGTAAAGGTATTGTAAATACAATAAAATATAATTTAAATGAGAATTCAGATAACAAAGATACAAATGATCCTGAAAAAAAGGAAAAATATGATTTATTGGAATCACTTACACACATTCACGGGGTAGGACCAAAAAATGCTGAAATATTAATGAACAAAGGTGTGTCGAGTATTGCTGATTTACGTAAAAAACTTGTAACAGACCCGAAATTATTAAATGATGTACAAAAAAAAGGGTTGAACTATTATGAAGATATTTTGCAACGCATTCCACGCAGTGAAATTGTAACTTATGAAAAACTATTTTTAGATGCATTTGACGAATTGAAAGAAGATGATAGTCGGTTTATCATTGTAGGAAGTTATCGTCGAGGTGCAGAAACATCGGGAGATATTGACATATTTATAAGTTCGAAAAATAAGGACGTATATACGAAATTTATCGATAAATTAGTCAATACAAATATAATAGTGGAAGTGTTATCAAAAGGACCTACAAAAACGCTGGTGATTACAAAATTAAATGATAAAAGTATTGCGCGTCGTGTAGATTTTTTGTATACGCCAATTGAAGAATATCCATTTGCTATTTTATATTTTACCGGAAGTAAAGATTTTAATACAGTTATGCGTGGTCAGGCATTAAAAATGGGATATACATTAAATGAACACGGAATTTCAATTAAGGATAAAGGAAAACCCAAAGGAGATAAATTAGAAACCAAATTTACAGAAGAAAAAGACATTTTTGATTTTTTGGAGTTAGAGTATCGAGAACCAAATGAACGAAAAAATGGATTTGCTGTCAAAAAAATAAAGAATGCAACCGAAAATAAAACGTTAAAAAAACAAATAATACAAAATAAAACAGGTTCAAATAAACCAACTTTAAATATAGAATCTCCGGCAGTAGATGGGACAGCGAAAATGGAAACAATTAATATCGCGGAAGACGACGTCGCTGACCAATTAGATATAGAAGATATATCGACACAAGAAGCACCTACAATTATAGAAAATAATATTGTAGATGATAAAATAATGGTTGAAGAGAAACAAGCAATAACAAAGAAGAAAAGAGGGCGTCCCAAAGGAAGTAAAAATAAAACAGTTAAAAATATAAAACAACCGAAAGAAAATAAATTCCCCGCTATACTTGAAGAAACTATCCGTGAAAGTGAAGAAGATATATATACAAACAAATCAAATAATATTATAGATGTATTACCCGATACAGTTGAACCTGTGATTAAATTAGAAAAAATAGAAACAAATACAGAAGATGGAGAACCTATCGTGATAGAAGAACCCGTATTATTAGTTCCCACTGCGAAAACAAAGAAAACGCGCGGAAGGCCGGCAAAAGGAGAAAAAAACAACAAAACAAAGAAGTTAGAAAATAAATCAGAAGATAAAGTAATGAAACTAAAAGACAAGGACATTTTACAACGCATGAACGATTTTAAATCAAAAGGTATGTCATATTTAGAAACACTTTCTAAAAATGAAATCAATGCACTGATAGTACTCGCAAATAAACAATTCCATTCTTATGTGGGAGAGAAAGATAGCCCGATTTTTACAGATAATGAATATGATATTGTAAAAGATTATTTGGAACGCAAACATCCTGATGCTCCGGCATTAAAAGAAATCGGTGCACCGATTGAAAAGCATAAAGTTGAACTTCCTGTAAATATGCCTTCAATGGATAAGATAAAACCTTCCACCAATGCAGTTGATACCTGGAAAGGGAAATATAAAGGACCATACGTAATTTCTTGTAAATTAGATGGCGTAAGTGGTCTATATTACACATTAAATGGAGAACATAAATTATTTACTCGCGGAAATGGTAGCGTTGGTCAAGACGTGTCCCATTTATTGAAACATATAAAAATCCCCGATATCAAAGATGTGATTGTACGTGGAGAATTCATTATTGCAAAGGATACCTTTGAAAATAAATATAAGAAGGACTTCTCTAATGGACGTAACTTAGTTGCCGGTATAGTAAACAGTAAAAAGTTGGATACAAAGGTCAAAGATGTTGAATTTATTGTTTATGAAAAAGTACAACCGGAAATGAAACCGAGTGAACAAATGTCAACAATGACAGAGGAAGGGTTCTCCGTTGTTCAAAATAAAAGTATAAATGAAATAAATAATGAAACACTGTCTAATGTATTGGTTGATTGGAGAAAGAATTATAAATATGAAATCGATGGTGTTATTGTAAGTGACGATGCGATTTATAAACGTGCAAATAAAAACCCGGATCATTCATTTGCTTTTAAAATGGTAATGAGCGACCAAGAAGCGGAATCCAAGGTGGTTGATGTGTTATGGAGTGTAAGTAAAAATGGATACTTGAAACCCCGGGTTCGCATTGAGCCGATTAATATTGGTGGTGTAAAGATTGAATATGCGACTGGGTTTAATGGTGATTTTATTGAAAAGAATAAAATAGGTGTAGGTGCATTAATTAAGATAATACGCAGCGGTGATGTAATTCCTTATATTAAAGAAGTAACAACTCCCGCGGAAAACCCCAAAATGCCGGATGTTGATTATACGTGGACATCCACCCATGTAGATATTATATTGACAAATAAAGAAGGAAATAGTGAGATGCTAGAAAAAACGGTTACTATATTTTTCACCAGCTTAGATGTAGCAAGTTTATCGTCCGGAAATGTTAAACGTTTAATTGCAGCGGGTTATAATTCTATATGTAAGATTTTAGAAATGAAAGAAGAAGATTTCTTGAAGGTGGATGGTTTCAAAGAAAAAATGGCAAAGAAGATATATGAAAGTATACAGGAAAAAATGAAAACGGCTTCATTGGTTAAAATAATGGCGGCGTCTGGTAAAATGGGCCGTGGTATGGGAGAACGTAAATTAAAACCGATTATGGAGAAATACCCGGACATTTTAAATACGACTGGTCGTCCCGAAGAAAAAATATTACTGCTGCGTCAAATAAATGGCGTTGGACCCGAAAATGCAAAAACGTTCGTGGAAAATATTGGTTCATTTTTAGAATTTATGCGTCAATGTAAACTCACATACAAATATGAAGAACCACCCACCCAAGATATGACGACAGATACAGCCGAACGTGTAATGGATAAAACCAATATGTTATTTAATAAGAAAATTGTAATGACAAAAGTACGTTCAAAAGAAATCATTGAAAAATTACCGATTTTTGGCGCAGAATTGGAAAATAATATATCCAAAAATACCTTTGCTCTAATCACAAAATCAAAAGAGGAAACATCCAATAAAATAATAAAGGCTCAGGAAATGAGCATTCCTATTTTTACACCGGATGAGTTTATTGATAAATACTTGAAATAGTAATGTTGCCGAAAAAGAGTAACAAAGTGTATATTATATAATGTAGTATAATATACAATGCGGAATTCATTACACAGATATGTTTGTAATAATCATATAGAATTATTAATAGAAACACTGTTATCCCCGTGTAGAGGGATTTGTAAAATATGTAAACAAAAACGAGTAAATGGTTATTCGAATCCAGACCATGTATCAAACCCATTTGGCTATTTATATTTAATACCCCGTTTATGTGAGAGTTGTGCTGTTAAACATAAAAAATGTATGTGGTGCAATTATTGAGACCGTTTTTTTCCTCCAAATGTTACAGGCCCATTATTTTCATCATTCATATCCATATTGTCACTAGCTTCTTTCATCATTCTTAAATAATCATCATTGGTTTTTAATAATCCAGCATTATCAATGTTTCCGATTACTGTTCCACTTTTGTCTACAATATTTCCATCTTTATCATATATTCCAACAAATTTTTTATTTTTTCCCAATGTATATACCTCGTCGTTTATATCTACATATACAATAATTCTACCGTTTATTACTGGAATAGTGGGATTTTCAACATCTATGTAATACCCCCACATTTGAGCGGCTGCTATTGCCTCTTGTATTTTACTTTCTTTATCTAATAAGAACTTTTTATCTTGGGGTTTTTTTGGTCTTGTTGGTGGAGAAGAACCTTTCGGGTCTTTTGTAGAAGAACTGTCTCCTCCTTTTAATGAACCACACTCACCCATTGTTGCGCCCGAATATTTTACATATTCTTTGAAATTGCATTTTGTACTGCGATTACCACGACATTTTCGGCATTTTTTCTCATATTTTTTGATTTTATTTTCATTGGTTCCATCGTCTATAAAACGCGATAATTTCTTGCATGTATTACAGCGTCCATATTTTACTTTTGGGGGGCATTTCTTCACCGCATCAGAATTATTCATTAAACTTTCAAATCCCGATTTTCCGAATGTTTTATTATTATAACACACATTTTGTTTTGGAACGAGTGAGCTTATAACCGCAACCGTACCAACTGCAATAGGTGTAAACATTTGTATATTACCCCCTTTTCGTCTTTTTTGTGTTTTATTTTTTATTTTTTTCGTTTTCATTTTTTTACCCTTCTCTGTTTTCATTTTATATTATAATTATAAAATAAAATAAAATTTATACATAACTCTCTACGTTGTTTACATAAAATGTGCGCAAAGAGTCCTCACTATTATCGGTCGTTTCATAAACTTTGAAAAAGTCACTTTCTAATTGTGCGACGGGGGTATGGTTATGGACCTGGCGAGCAATCATTTTGTATAATTTAAAATTCGGATAACGCTCTTCACCACTTTTTTTATATAAAATATTTTTTCCATTGTCATCAGTGCACCAATTTGCAATTGTTTGTTGGAAATCATTGAGTTTATTGATTTTCATTTCACTATCAATTACAAAATCATAAATAGAACAACCTAAACGACACAAATCAAAGCTATAATTTGGCATAATTTTTTTTTTGGAAAAATCACAGAAGGGTTCAAAATTATATTGAGTATGGGCATCACCCCCCTCTTTAAAACTGTCACTACAATATGTTATATTATTGTATGTTATGATTGCTCTACCAAAGTCAATCATTTTATAAATACGTCCATAAGTCGGTACCTTATATACAATGGAATTATAATGGTAATAAATATATTCGTAATCTACTTCATCATACATAATATTATTTGTATGGAGATCATTGTGTGTAAAATTAAATGCCTTCTGTAATGTAATTAATATCATAATAATTTGAAATAATGCAGAACGACCTTGGTCTTCGTCAATGACATTATTCGCCAATAAACTATCAAATGTATTATTACACTTTTCCAGACATATCATTTGAACAGGAAAATCTTTAATATATGCATATAACGGTTCTTCTTCAATACTACTTTCTTCTTCGTCTTCTTCGTCTTCTTCGTCTTCTTCGTCGTCTTCTCCCGAAATATTAATTTCTTCTTCGTCTTCTGTATGTTCTTCGTCAGAATCCTCATTATCTGACTCGGACATAATACTATTATCATTATCACTTTTATCAGCATTGTCATTCTCGTACACAAGGTCTAATTTACTTTTTTCACTGTTTAAAATATCATTTATTTCCAATGTTTCAACATCAATTTCTACATTATCGTCGGCTATTTCTAAAACAGGTTTATTTTTTAATGACGTTTTATTTGTATATTCAGAATATGTGTCTTTGTCAAAAATGTTGGTATTAAATAATTTTCCTAGACCATTTTCAAAAAAATCATATGATTGCAAATAATCAATATCATCTATAATATTGATACGGTATTGGTTTTGAATACCGATATACGAACCATAATACTCAACGCTATTGAAAAAGTTATAATGTTCTCTAAGTTTATTTATTAGGATGCAACACATATTATCTACATATGATGTGTTATGTATCGACTGAATTTTATAATGAAGTTCTTCATTATTATAATAAGGTAATTCTGTTAAATGTAAATCGTGTTTATATTTACCAATCATATAGTGACAAGGATCTAAAAGTGGAGCATATTTAAAAAATATTTGTTTGTCTATTTTGACATCATTTTCATCGGTTACTGTATGGTTGTCATATAAGTGATATTTGTGATTAAATTGAGCATATGTGAGATTTTCATTATTGTAATCTTTATAGCAGGGATTAAATGCAACTAAACTATCGATATCAAAAGGGTTATAATCCTCGTTGTCATTTTCCCATTTTTTGGGAGTTACTATTGGTTTTTCTAATAAATTAATACTAAATTTAGTCATTTGTTCTAATAATGTAAAACTATTTAATAAAATTCTAAATTAAACACATTCGTTATATAAATTAAAAAATCATCAAATGATATATTATAATGACATTGGAACTTAAAAAATTTGACATGCGTAACATTACGTTTAAACCTGATGAGAATAAAGGACCGGTAATCGTAATGATTGGTCGCCGTGATACAGGTAAATCATATCTAGTGCGCGATTTATTATATCATCATCAAGATATTCCGGTTGGAACTGTTATATCGGGAACAGAAGCAGGTAATGGATTTTATGCAAAACATGTACCTAAATTATTTATTCATGAAGAATATAGCAGCATTTTAATAGAAAACATTTTAAGACGGCAAAAGGCAGTATTAAAACAAATGAAAAAAGAAGAAGCCGCTTATGGACGTAGTCGGGTTGATCCTCGCACATTTGCTATATTAGACGATTGTTTATATGACCAATCGTGGACACGTGATAAATTAATGCGATTGTTATTTATGAATGGTCGCCACTGGAAAGTAATGTTAATTATAACAATGCAATATCCATTAGGTATTCCCCCGAATCTTAGAACAAATATAGATTATGTTTTTTTATTACGAGAACCCTATATGACAAATCGAAAGCGTATATGGGAGAATTATGCATCAATGTTTCCAACATTGGAATCGTTTAGTGCGGTAATGGACCAAACAACGGAAAACTACGAATGTTTGGTTATAAATAATAATTCAAAATCCAATAAATTAAATGACCAAATCTTTTGGTATAAAGCCGAAGGTCGACCCGATTTTAGACTGGGTTCAAAAGAATTTTGGGAACTATCAAAAGGAATTAATTCAGACGACGAAGACGACGCATACGACCCAAATAAATCACATAAAAAAAGTAAAGGACAACAGATCAACGTTAAAAAAACAAAATGGTAACATAAGCGGAGTTTAATCATCATTTTCACTTTCAGTATCAACTAGGTCATTATAATCACTATTTATGTTATTGTTATTATTTGCATTAATATAAATATTCTCATCGTGTTCACTTTCAGTATCAACTAGGTCATTATTTACGTCATTGTTATTATTTATAATATTATCATCATTTTCATTCTCACTTTCACTACTATCATCTGTTTCAATGATTCGAGTGACTCGTCTGTTAATGTCTGTGTCTCTTTTAAATATATTAGTATAAATGTGTTTTCGTTTTATAATTTGAATGTGATTATCTTTAAATTCTTCATTATCGTCTGTTTCGTAAAAATCTACATATTTGTCATTCACTGGTGTTTGATGGTGTTTATTATTATGTATAATCCGTTTTATTCTACCAAACCGATTATTATACAATATAAATCGTTTCATTTTATAAAAAAACAGAGTTTCGTAATAATTTATTTTAAAAAAATCATTACTATAACTCATTAATAAATACAATCTATAATATGGCGTAAATGCATTAATAATTAATTTCTTATCAAAATCGGGAGACACGTGTAACTTATAACGGCGAATTTTTATTTCACTGTTAACAAAATCAATCATTCTCAAAATTTTTATATATAATACATCGGTTGTCAGATTACGTATATCATCCCTTATAAATTGTTCCTTTAACATAGTCATATTATGTTCTTGAAATTCATAAATATTAAAATCGACTTTAAAAAAATTATAAAGGATTTCATTGAAATATAACGTATCGAACTTCATCTTGAAATAAAAATTATATAAATCCGCTTTTGAGAAATGTATATTATTATATGGATTTTTAATGGGAATTGGAGTAATAAAGAAGTCGTCTCCTCCTGTCATTTTATCATTTAAAAGTTTAAATATATCCGTCATTTTAAATAAATATTTTTTCTTATGTTGTACAATACAAATAACATTTTTACTGGTTTCACTTATTTCAGTAAACCCCATATCCGTATTTATCTGTGTCTTGTAATATTTATGTTTAAATAATTCCCGGAATCTTAATAACCCAAAATAACATTTTTGAACTGCGCAGAATATATCTTCCATATATTTTCGTTGGTTACTCGTAATAAACGGGTGTTCAATCCTATCCTTATAAAAACTAAATTTAGATTCAAACTCACTATTATATTTATGAATACATATATCTAAAAATACAGATTTGGCCCTTGCATAGTCACAGTCACTATGATATTCGTTTTGGGATATTTCAGTTGATAAATTCATATAATGTATAAAATCGTCGTCATAATTTATTGGTTCATAATCCTTTTTACATTTTAACACTCGATTAATAATTTTTCGATATAATTCCATTATATAAAAATAATATTTAGTTTTATATAATTTAAACAACATTTTAATCACTCTTCGTAGAGTCATCATCCTTCACAGTGCGTTTATCTTGGTCGGCCAATACATCTTTAACGTGCTGTTTAATCCCTTCGTCGGTGGCAACTTCCCTACTATCAAAATCAACAGTATCTGTTACACCCGTTAAATTACCATCTTCGTCAATGGTTTGTGTCAATACATTTCCAGATTCTTCCGCCTTTTTAATATTGTCTCTGATCGCGTTTTCCTTTGTTTCGCGTACACGTTTTTCAAATTCATCCTTTGCTTTGGACTCGTTTTTAACCTTTTCACTGTGCAACTGATTTAGCTCTTCTTCCATAAATTCAACACGACCAGTTTTGTACGCATCGGGGTCCCAGGGAATCCACATACCGACCGGTCCCACGAAAATATCGTGATTGGGGTCAATATCACGCAATGATTTACAACGACGCTCTGCTTCCTCCTGTGTATTATAAACCCCTCTCACTTTTAGTCCACGTACAGAAGTCTGGAATACATTTTTACGATTAAAATCTTCATTCAAACGTTCTTCGTTCTTATCCATAAACGTTTTATAATCGTCTTCAATAGTATTTTTTTTGAGATTACCCTGTTCCTCTTTTACAAATTCATTAAAATCAGCAATCGCAGTTTCAACATTTAGATTATATTTATAAGACATAAAATGAATAAAGTCAAAGAATTTAGACATTGATTTAGTAAAATCCCACGATTTAATAAATTCTTCAAATAAGAAGTGTTCTCTGCGTTTTAGAATATTTTCAGGAGAAACAAAGGACAAACAAGTGAATTTTTGTCCGGCAAGTGTGGCATCCTCGTCGCACAGGTCAACATATTTAGGATTCGACTCCCCATCAATCATTTTTCTTTCAAAACCCGACATATAATAATACATATAATCTTTTATTTATATTATATTTTAGAATTATTTTGTATTCATATATTATAAAATGAACGGTGTGTTTGATTTCCAAGAACTCGTTAAACGTGTTGTTAAGTACCTAGTTGAAGGTATTGTTGTTGCCATTGTTGCCTTTGCTGTACCCAAGAAGCAACTTAATATTGAGGAAGTTATTATTATTGCCCTTGTTGCCGCTGCAACATTTAGCATCCTCGATGTATTCATTCCGTCAATGGGTGAGACTGCTCGCACAGGTGCTGGCTTCGGTATTGGTGCAAACCTCGTCGGTTTTCCCCGGGTCGCTTAAATAATTTATAATGTTTAGATTTTATATAAATATTATAATGGATGTCACTTACAAAAACGTTATTATGTTTTACCAAACTACTTTAAGAAATGTTGGGCTTTATACGTCGATTTCATTCGCCGCGCTTGGATACAGTCGTTATTATCGAGGTAAATCCCAAACATATAACATTGGATTAATCACAATCAGTTTAATATTCAATTTAATTGCGTTTGCTATTAATTATTATTTATTAGAAGATATGGTTTCTATATTACGTACGTATAAAGAAGACCCAAATGCGTCTCTCTCATTAGATAAATGGGTGCGAATACCCAAAATGATAGTGGTATTGCAATTAACCTTGTTTTTGTTTGGTGCATATACATTATTTAAAAATATTAAACAGTAGGGAAAAATTGCCAATCTAATGTTTTACATACTTCTTTCCAAATCATATCCTGTTCCAATTGTTTTTCACGGTCCTTCATCATCGGGATAAATGGTAAATACTGGTCTTGATCTAGCAATACACATAATTGATATAATGTGTATGTGTAATTAAAAAAATTAGTGCGGTTGGGTGGACAGTGAATTGCCCACGGCTTTTGTATTTCAATAAACAATACACATAAGGTTTCGTGCAATTCTTCATTCATTATGGGGGGTTTGATTCCAAATATCGAATTAATATATTGAATATGTTCAAAATATTTATTTAATCCTAACTTTCGCAATATTTCTCGCATTTTACCATAATTTAATTGTGATTTATCTGTGATTCGCTCCTTCTTAATACGATTGCGTATAGCGTCGATGACTTGGTCTGGTATCTGGGTCGTTTCTTTTGCTTGAAATTGCGCCAAAATTTCCTTAAAATGATTTAATCGAATATACGCAGTATATGAAACTTCATTTGGGGGTTCTTTGTTTGACGGTTTATTTCCATCTATAATGTGGGTGATAAACTTTCCGCACGTTTTACTATTGCATATTAAAATTCCTTCGTCTTCTTGTGCAATAAATTCTCCTTCATTACAAAAAATACAAATATCACAGACCAATACATAATCTGTTATAGTTAACTTCTCTTCATGAACGTTTTTCCAGTAATTTTTATACATTTGTTTTGATTCACTGTATTTTTGGTCTTGTAAGTCACACGACTCTTTATTTTTCGCCTTTATTTTGAAAAACGTATTAATAACATTACACGTTTGTTTACTGTCATTATTATTAATCTTTTGTTTTTCTTCAAAATAGTTAAATACATACTGGGAATTTTCTAGAAAATAATTATTTTTCTCTTTTTTGTGTTTCTTTATTTTTGCATTGATTTCGGTAATTTGGTCCTTAATTTCCATAAAGCGATCAATATTATTTGATTGTAACTTAGTAACTTCATTTTTGAGCGCGTCTTTTTCATTTTCTAGTTTCGGTATTACCGTTATTTCTAGGTTTTCAAAATGTGCCAACATTTGGTCGTGCTTCACATCGATGGACAATAATACTGCCGAACCCTTTTGTTTAGATGTCATTTAAAATATATAGATTATTAAATTTATATATATTTTTTGCTATTTACTTTTTCTTATACGTATTGTTTTTTTTGTGTTTTTTTGTTTTTTGTTTGACGTTTTTTTTGTATTTTCTTGTTTTATTTTTTCC
>Ga0209090_10000331_pt1 | contig 29333 bp, 8 predicted proteins | sample ArcticOcean_MG_C_9_FD_187432 | JGI IMG/M metagenome (GOLD analysis project Ga0209090, IMG submission 187432) | Marine microbial communities from western Arctic Ocean - ArcticOcean_MG_CB2_152 (SPAdes) (version 2) | ecosystem: Environmental > Aquatic > Marine > Oceanic | place: Arctic Ocean... | reverse complement strand
TGAAGTACAATCCTTTATCGATGTATATATTAGCTCTTGATGCCATGGTGATGAAACCTTTTTAAATTTTTATATATTATTACCTTATTTATAATATCCGGTCCCACAAAATAGAAAAGGACATTATAGAAATGCCCTTATCGTTAACCATTATCTTTTCTAATGTCAAGAGCACGTTTTTTACATAATATAGTTACTTTTTGAGTTCTTCGATCTCGGCTTTAAGTTCTTTAATTGCCTCGACCAATAAACCAACCATATTGCCATAAGCAACTGATTTAAATCCATCTTCGTTAGTACTAACAACCTCTGGTAATAACTCTTCAACTTCTTGAGCAATTACACCCATTGCGTTAGATCCTGAGTCAATCCAATCAAAATTAACTCCGCGTAATTGACCAACTGTATCTAAGGCATTAGGAATTGTTATGATATTATTCTTCTTTCTTTCATCAGATGTTGAATTAAAGTTAGCAGCTGTAATATCACCTGTTGTAGTAATATTGAATGCTTGACCATCTAAGTTAGCACCTAACTGAGGAGTTGTATCTTCAACAATATTACTTAATGATCCACCACCGCCACCACCTGTTGGCCATGTTGTAATAGTTGTGCCGTTTAGAGTAGCCCCACCTGCAATGTTAATATTCTCAACTGTAACCAAATCAGTTGATGCAGTATAGAAGAAGTTAGTTTGGTTACCAGTGTTCGGCAATGAACTATGGTCATAGTTAGGTCCTGTGGTACCGTATAGCGGTCTTGCGCCCGATCCACCTTGAACCATTGTAATAAACATATTAGTTGTTTGTAGGGCTGATGCATTAATATCATCAACCTCAACTTCGTCAGTTGCACCAGCAGTACCTTGAATACCTTGGTTACCAGTTCCAGTTGTACCTTGTGGTCCTGCAACATCACTGTCACCGCCTGTTTGACCTTGAACACCTTGAGGTCCTGTGCCACCAGTTCCGCCAGCTGCTCCCTGAGCCCCTTCGGTACCAGTTCCACCAATCGTACCTTGAGAACCCTGAGGTCCGCCACCGCCTGCACCCTGAGGTCCTTCGTTACCTAATGTTCCTTGATAACCCTGAACACCCTGAATACCTTGAGCACCCGGATCACCTGGCGAGCCTGCATCTCCTGGTCCGCCGTCATCACCTTGAGCACCAACCTCACCTTGAGCACCAACAGAACCGTCACCACCTGCTGGGCCCGTTGTTCCTTGTGGTCCTTCAGGTCCTAAACTACCGTCACCACCTTCTGTACCCTGAGGTCCTACTCCACCTGTATCTCCACTAAATCCTTGAGTACCTTGAGGGCCTTGAATACCAGGATCTCCTGCTTGAGATGTACCTTGAACACCTTGGTCACCTTGAGTTCCTTGTACACCTTGAATACCAGGAGTACCAGGCGTTGCTTCACCTTGAGTACCTTGATCTCCTTGAGTACCTTGAACTCCTTGGACACCAACACCAGCATCTCCAGTAAATCCTTGAGTACCTTGGTCACCTTGAATACCTAAGTCACCTTGAATACCATCTCCACCAGCTCCACCTTGGAATCCTTGGTTACCTTGAACACCCTGTGTACCTTGGTCGCCTTGTAAACCTTGAGGACCAGTTCCGCCAGGACCGTCGTTACCTTGGAATCCTTGAGTTCCTTGAGCACCTTGAGCGCCAGTTCCATCAAATCCTTGAGTACCCTGATCTCCTTGAACACCTTGAGTACCTTGTTGGCCTTGTATACCTACATCGCCGCCTGCGCCTTGTAATCCTTGAACACCTTGAGTACCTTGTGGACCAAATCCATCAGCACCCTGAGAACCAAACCCTTGTAATCCTTGAACACCTTGGTCGCCTTGTAATCCTTGAACACCTTGCTGACCTTCGCCGCCAGGTTGTCCTTCGTCGCCAGATCCACCTTGAACACCTTGGTCACCTTGAATACCTTGAGAACCAGCACCAGAAGGTCCTTGTGCACCTTCGTCTCCATCACTACCGATAATACCTTGAGTACCCTGATCACCTTGTAATCCCTGAATACCTTGGTTACCATCTCCAGCAGCTCCTTGGAATCCTAATTCGCCTTGTTCGCCTTGTGTACCTTGATCACCTTGTGTACCTTGGTTACCTTGAGCTCCACCGAGACCAGAAGTACCTTGGTCACCTTGCGTTCCTTGAACACCTTGAGTACCTTGAGCTCCAGATCCTGTTGTACCTTGATTACCTAAGTCACCTTGAGTACCTTGGTCGCCTTGTAATCCTTGAACACCTTGAGAACCAGTACCACCTATATCACCTGTACGAGCAAACGTAATAGTAACATCTTCATCATTAATAAACGTTCCATTACCGCTTACAAAACCGGCAGATATAATAAAGTAACCAGTAACTTCAGTAAGAGCAGATATTGTAAATATTTGGAATGTTTCTGGAGCGCCTTTCTTTGTAACTCTAAAGTGGCCTTTCACAGGACTTGTAGAATCGTCAATCGTTCTTAAGAATGGTTGAATATCAACAAAGTTATCGTCTCTATCACCAATATACATTGCCGTAGCAGAAGCATAAGTAGCATTATTGAATTTTAATCCACCGATACCAGGAGAGTTATTAACTACATCTGTCTTGAAGGTATAATCAAAAGTAATACCACCAAACGATCCAGCTTCACCTTCATCGCCTTGAATACCTTGAGTTCCTTGAACACCCTGAACGCCTTGACCTATTGCACCTTGATTACCTTGGAATCCTTGTGTACCCTGAGGTCCTTGAATACCTTGTGGTCCTTTAGGAATAAAGGTAATTAATGTTTCAACACCATGAGTACCAGTAACCGTTGTCCAACTTGATGCATTACCGTCAATATAAACAACATCAAAGAAACCGTAGTTCTTTGCACCAGAATCCCACGTCCAATCTGTAATTTCGTATACTAACCAATGATGTCCGCCAGGACCAGGATCTCCACCAGCACCAACCTGAATTTTTAAATATCCTTTAGGTGAACCAGGTAAAGATGCAATCCAATCAAGTAATGCGTCAATTTCTGTTGTGAACTGATCATTAGGAATATCGTCTAATGTAATTAATGTAGCAAGAGTAGGATTGCTGTTATTGAACTTAAAGTTATTTGTACCTGGGTCAGTACCGCCAACAACGTTACTTGAGTAATTCCATACGAATGTTAAACCACCGTATTCGCCTTGCTCGCCTTGTAAACCCTGAAGACCTTGTAATCCTTGCGCACCTTGGTTACCAGTTAAACCGGTTGTTCCTTGAGTACCTTGATCGCCTTGTAATCCTTGGTTGCCTTGAATACCCTGGGTTCCTTGAACACCTTGGACACCCTGAATGGCTTCTCCTTGTAATCCTTGGAATCCCTGAACACCTTGGTCGCCTTGTGTACCTTGAATACCCTGCGTTCCCTGAACACCTTGAGTACCTTGGTCGCCTTGAATACCTTGCGTACCTTGTACACCTTGAATACCACGATCACCGTTTCTTGAGAATGTTAAACGAATATCTATTCCGCTAGCAAATCCTAGTGAACCGTTAATTCTTTCTACATCTAATTCCCAATATCCTGTCTTATCAGTAAAGGAATTGATTTTGAATAATGTCTGATCGTAAATGTCAGCAGCATTGATAGCTCTTACATAACCTTTAGGTGCTCCGACGATTGCTTCCAATTCAGTAGCAATGCCATCCATAACGTTGATTCCACCACCATCAAGATCATCAACCCACATTTTAAGAGGTGTAGTAGAAAAACTAGTATTACTTAATCGAATAATACCTTGTCCAGGATCTGCATCTGTTGTATTATTATCGTAATCGTAATCATATGTAATACCACCAAAGTCACCAATCGAACCTTGAGTACCTTGAACTCCTTGAGTTCCTTGGACACCTTGTAATCCTTGAGTACCTTGGTTACCTTGAATACCCTGAGTACCTTGGCTTCCTTGAGAACCTACTTCACCTTGAGCTCCAGTAAATCCTTGAGTACCTTGATTTCCTTGAGTACCTTGGTTACCTTGAATACCGGTAAATCCTTGAGTACCTTGAACACCCTGTGTACCAACACGACCAAAGGAAAGTATGAACGCGGGATCAGCCGCAGCGTTAGTAAGTACAGCAGACGTATTTGCTAACCATGTAATTTGTAATGTTAACCAACCACTGTTGTCAGTTACATTGTTAATTTCAAAAGTAATAAACTCTTGATTATTAGAAATTCTTGTAATTTGAATGTAGCCTTTCTTTGGCCCTGCTACAGTATCAATGCTATTTAATAATGCAGCTACATCTTTATTTGATTTTGCTTGTTGGTCAATGAACAGTGCAGTTGCGAGAGCAGGGTTAGCATTGTTAATTGCGAACTTACCAGCGGTAGGATCTTGTGCAATTGTTGTTAGATCAATATCAAACTCAAACGATACTCCACCATAAGTTCCTACAAAACCTTGGTTACCTACATCACCTTGAATACCGGTTGTTCCTTGAATGCCTTGGTTGCCTTGTAATCCCTGAGTTCCTTGAATACCTAAGTCACCTTGAATACCGGTCTCGCCTTGAATACCTTGCGTACCTTGAACACCTTGAGTTCCTTGGAAACCTAAATCACCTTGAACGCCTTGGTCGCCCTGTACTCCTTGAACACCTTGATAGCCACGGAAACCTCTTTCCCCTTGAATACCTTCGTTGCCTAATGTTCCTTGAACACCTTGGTCGCCTTGAACGCCTTGTGTACCTTGAACTCCACGGAATGTACCGAGGTTAATCCAAGCAGATCCATCGTATACCCAGATTTCTTCATCTGCGTCATCAACGACAGCATTACCAACAACAGCTGAAGGAAACGCGGTATTTAAAGTAGCTTGTGGGTCTCCACCAGAATCGACATCAGGTACTGAACCAATAATATCAAAACCAGGACCGTAATCACCTTGTAATCCTTGAGTACCTTGGGCACCTGTTGTACCTTGAACACCAGCACCTACTTGAGTAACTGGATTAGACGCAAATACCATAAGAGTAAATGCATCACCACTGTTGGTTGGAGTAATAACAGAACCAGTACCAGATTTAAAGGCTGCAGTAAATCCATTTACGGTTTTTGCAGTTACTTCTACAATTCTTGCTTCGTCGTTGAACTCGCCATCAGAGACAACAGAATAATCAGTATCAGGTTGAGCTGTTGTGAATGTAAAATCCATCGTGCCAGTACCGGCATTCCAGTTTGCACCAGATATCAATGTACCTGTTTGAGTACTTGTACCATCAACTCTTACAAAGGCAAATGGCAAAATCGCAGTTTGCGTTACACCAGAATCAGATAAGAATTCTTTCCATGCGACACCGTCAGAAAAATATACTTTATCGTTTTCAGAATATATTAATGCACCCTCGTAGACAACGGGGTCAAGCGTAATCGGAAATGGCTGCGGTATGCCGTAACCAAGTAATTGATTCTTTCCTGTTATTGTACCAAATCTGGACATGTTTTCTTGTTTCCTTAATTCAATCTATTAATAATATATTTATTCTTAGACAACATCGTCTTCTTCAGATTGACCTTGCGTGAATGATAGTGTTGCATGAATAGCGAGATTGGCCGAAGCTTTAATCTCTAAAGTATCACCACTCTTTAAAAACTGTCCGTTAAGTGGAATTGGTGTTGTTTCATATGCAGTTACCGGCATGTTCCTTAATACATAAAATTCTGCGTTAGCTTCATCTCTATGGAATCTTAAATCAATCATAACCGATGAGTTTGTTGTATTACACAACACAAGTGGTGATATAATTTCACCAACTCCAGGTTCGACTGTTTCAGATCCACCGAAAACTAATTCAGGAACTTTATAGTTAGGTACATCGGCAATCACTTTCCAGTTTGTAGTTACGATTTCATTAATCGCAACCGGTTTTGCGTCTGGAGCTTGGCTCGTTGTAATTGTTGTTACGCTCATTTCTCTTATTCCCTTTTAAATATTTAAACTACCGCTCTCGAGTTCGAAGCACGTCTTGCTAACTTACGAACCGATGAGGTAAATGGTCGGCCTTCAATTCGACCTGTTCTACCGTTAATTCTTAGACCTCTTGCGAAGTACTGGTTATTCAATTCATCAGCACCAGACCAACGAATTCTACCACCACTTTCATTTAGTACCGAAGCGATAGCAGATATAGCTTGACCAAGGTTTCTAAAGTTCAGCGGTAACGCGTTTCTGTTAACACCAGCCGATGCACCGTTGAACTGGTGAGCAATAGATTCAACCAACGATCCGAAGATTAATGTTTGTGGTCTTAATACATTATCTTTCAGACAATCATTAAATAATCCGTTAATCATTGCTGTATGTTCAGCATCAGGTGATATATTGGTTGTGATGTATGTTTTCATCTTATCCCACGCACCTGTAAAGGCATCAAGCAGATCAGTATTGTTTGCACCTTCTAAGGTCCAAGCAGTACCATTCCAATAGTATATATCGCCGGCGTAGAAGTTAGTTGCGTAATCAGTAGCAACAATATAAGCCCAATTTGGTTTCATTCCAGTAATACTACTTAGATCAGCATATGCATTAACCGAACCTTTATATCTCAGTCCTTGCATTGTTGGATTAAAGACTGGGAATACATGAGTTCCATCATAGTTAAAGAACGAAGCAGTATATGTTCTTACCGAGTTCTGTGAACCATTATCACTGTATGTTGGAGCAGGAACGTCTGGGTTAAACTTATCGTAAGCAAAGTCATTGTAAACCGCTGTTAGTAAGTTCCTAGCATCTCTTCGAGTTAAGTTAATATCAATAAAGTTGTAAGCAGAATTAACGTGTCTTACAGTATCTTTTTGTAATTGCTTTCTTCTCTGTTGAATAATTGCTTGAGCATCTGTAAATATAGCATTACTATAAGTGTAATCTGGCTCTTCCTTAACTGGTAAGTACTTAGTGTCATTATACAATTGAGTGCTGTAGAACATGTTGGCTAATTTCTCAACCTTCTTGCTTTCAACTACTGTTGCCAATTCACCGAGTATTACCTGTCCTGGGTATTCACCTAATACAATATCCTTACAAATTCTACCTAACTGACGATATGATTTAGCAGTTGGTATTCTCTGACCTTCAGGCAATCTGTAAACTGAATTCCAGAAGTAGAAATCTGCGTTCCATCTTGAAGCAGAATTACCACCAAAGTTCAAGTCGAAGCTGAATGCATCAAGTAAGTAACTAGTATCTCTGATACATTTTGCCTTACTATAATCAAGTACCTTAAAGCTACTGTTAATAAATTCAGTTACATCAGAAGCAAGTTCTTCAGTATTATCAACAATCTTCTGACCAGCAGTACTCAACTCGGTAGGAATCCAACTTGCGGTTGATACAGGTCTTGGTTGTTCATCTTGATCATCAGCTCTAATTACTTGTTCAATAATTCCTACTAAGTTATGAACCGCAGTACCTTCGCTTGCCGTAGCAGCAGTACCTAATAGATTCTGAGGAGTTAATGTATATGTACTTGCGTTAGTTACAGGAGTTTCCTGAACTACTTGCTCAACTACATCACCAAGTAATTGTAATATATCTGCATATTGATTTTTAGTATCTACTGGAAGTACTGATACTCCATTCTCAAAGTAAATACCTGCAGATTGTAAGGTAGCAAAATTTGTATCATGCTGTATGTCATGTGAGATTGCATCAATTACATATCCGATATCTCTTCTACATTTTGCATCAGGGAAACTGAGTGCATTCCAAGTAGTTGATAGATAAGTAATTACCGCTTCTGATAATATGTCAGATCTTCTTTCTGCAATTTCCTTGGCTGTAACATAATTGTCTCCCATCCAAGTTTGTAATACATCAATTCTTTCAGGTATTGTATTTCTTGTTTCAATATTATCATCAACCGCGTTAGCAACAATTTCAGCAAGCTTTCTTGCAGCAATTGAAGTATCAGGATTGGCACCAACAACTCCAAAGTCTTGAGGAGCAGTTGTTTGATAAGAAGGTATACCATTCCAGTATTCGTATTTCGTTACAATATCACCAGTATAGTATTTTCCTGTTCTTGGATATAGAGTAGTAGTAATATCCTTACCACCTACAACATGTTCAATAATTTTTCCAAGGTGTAAGAATGCATCTCTTGTACCCATTCTTTGTTCAATTTGTAGTCCAATATTTACAGCATTGTTAAAATACATTCCTGCAGTTTGAACTGTTGCTGCGTTACCACCGTATTGAATATCGTGTGATATTGCATCGATGATATAACCTGTATCTCTTCGGCATTTGCTTTCACTATACGGAAGTACTTTAAAGAACTCCGAAAGATAAGCAAGTAGTCCTGTACCAACTGAATCTTTGATTCCTTCAAGTTGAGTATATGCTGTAGAATTAACAGATGTCCATACCGCATTGTTTGGATCAGGGAACACTTGAGCAGGTGCCATTAACATTGAACCTGATGTAATTGCGACTGCGGTAATATCAAATAAGGACTCAACTTCAGCAGCAACCGCAGCCTGAGCCGATCCACCTGCGAAGGATTGTGTTTCAGAGTTACCTGCTGATTTCAATCCAGCAATATCTGTATCTAAAGCAATAAGTTCAGCACAATCACCAAGGTGAGCAAAGGCAGCAGCGGATGGTTCAATCTGTGCTAAAGGTAAACCAACATTAATACCGTTTTCAAAGTAAAGTTTGGTAAAGTTTAGAGTAGCAAAGTTTCCACCGTATTGAGCATCATGTGCAACAGCATCGATTAAGTAACCTGTATCTCTTTCACACTTAGCAACATCGTAACTATGAGACGGACGATTTGCAGCAAGCCATGCTGTAATCTCTGCCTGTAAGAATACTTTGTTATTCTGTAACTGAGATCTTGCATTAATTCTTTCAGTTGAAGGTGAAGTATTTGTATAATCAATTGCGTTAGCAGCTGACCTACCGTTTTGCATAATATCAATAATTTCGTTAAACGATTCTTTAGTTCTTACCTTCAGTGCGCCATCACTAACCGCATCGATTGCTTTATCTCTTGCGAACTCGATACCTTTAATAGTTTCAACTAACTGTTCGTTAATAACTTTGTTAGTACCTGCAGTTTCAATTCTATATGCAACTCCATTCAGTACAGAGTTATGATTACCACCTGTTAGAATATCAACCTTAACAGCATCAATTAATAGACCAACATCTCTCTTACATTTGTCACCGTCAAAGACGTAGTAACGATCTTGGAGATATCCTTGGACTTCTTCGATAATGAAGTCTCTGTTTCTTTGTAATTGCTTTCTTGCCAATGTTCTGTTAGGATCAAACGAAGCCTTAACCAATGTTGGCATTTCTGCTGCTTCAATATTTGTCTTATCAATTAGATTAGCAATTGCGTATATCAATTGAGAAGATTCGCCTGACTTAGCAGCACTTGCCACGTTACCAGCTGTAATATGATATGGGCCTGTACCAATTGCGTCTGCATCAGCAGATACAAACGTATGTGGTTGTTGTCCTGAACCACCTGTACCAACATTCATTGTGATTGTTGTAGCAGTGACAGAAGTAATCGTTACAGCCTTGTTATAATAAGGATGATGTTTCTGTGGTGAAGTATGGTTAGCAACGCCTGAACCCATATCACAACTAAACACAATTCCTTCTGGCTTTAAGTATATCTTGTTGCCAACGTCAAGTGTATGAGATCCGATATCAGCAGTAAACACACCAGTCGCAGGAATGTAACTTGCAGTTGATACACCGAACGTTGTACCTACTGTAGTTTGCTGTACACCAGCAGTAATAGGACCAACCATACTACCAAGTCTATTGAAGGCAAGTTTAGTTGGTTTACGCTGTTCGTAAGGCAATACATTAATTGCTTCTCTTAAACCTGAAACGTTAGCAGTATCTTCGTAATTAGATAACGTTTTCATTTGACCTTTTACTTCAAGAGGTAAAACGTTAGTTGAACGTTGCTGTTCGTAATCAGCAGATGCACTATCGAATCGTCTGAAGTAATAATCAAATACTTCTAATAGATTTTCGTTTCCGCCGTATTCAATATCACGAGATAAAGCATCAACCATGATACCAACATCTCTTTCACAAACTTCCTTAGCATAAGGTAATCCGTTATGTTCATCTCTTAAGTAATCAATTACCGCTAATGATAGATTTTCTGTTTGTCCATCAATTGCAGCATGAGCTCCAATCATAGCAGGTTCAACAGCAGGCTCAATATAATCAGGAAGGTACTTAAGTGAATCATCACTAATGCATTGAGTTACAATGTTAACTCTATCTCTTGCCAAGTTAGCAACTTCAATACTGTAGTCTGTTCCTGATACGTCTTGAACAGTAACATTACCAGTACTTGGAGTAATTGTATTATCACGTACGATATTCCAAATAACGTCAGCAATATGTTCCCATGTTTTGTATGTAGGTTCCTTTTGATCTGCAGACAATACTGAGTTTGCATTTTCAAAATATAACCTTGCGAAATTAACAGAACAAGTATTACCACCAAACTTAACATCTTGTATTAATCCATCAACCAAGTAACCTGTATCTCTTTCACAATCGGCAACTGTATAATTCAGAGCAGGATAGTTAACAGCAATAAACGCGGTTGTTTCAGCAATAATAAACGCTCTATTTAGAACCAGGATATTACCTGCATCATTATGGTTATTACTTAATGCAGCAGTTGAACCCCATTGTTTTGTACCAATGTTTGCTGGACCATTCTGCATAATATCAATGATCTTATCAAAATGTTGATTCGTTCTTGTTAGTGCAGTACCAGTAACATTAGGATCTGCCGCAACCTTACCTTTAAGGAAATTGATTGCCGCAACTGTTTCTACCAACTGATCGTTAATAACTTTGTTAGCGCCTACAGAACCGGTTCTATATCCTAGACCCATGAACTGCGAGTTCCAAGTAGAGTTTGTTGCCATATCACGTCTTACGGCATCAAGAATAAATCCTGAATCTCTGGAACATTTTTCACCATTGAATACAAAGTATTGAGTATCAAGATATTGAGAAATATCTTTTGCCAAGAACTCTTTGTTCTGTTGTAATTGTTCTCTTGCGTATTGACCTTGTGAATTGTAAGTAACCTTAGTAACAGCGTCCTTAATTACACTTACGAATGTATGAGTTCCACCTGAAGTTGCACCAAGGTTAACAGTTACATCGTTACCACTAACAGCAGTAATTGCCATCGGCGTCATGTAATTTACATCGCCTTTTCTTGGGTATGAATGTTCTGTTGCATCACCATCTTGTGAACAGGTAAACGTGAAACTGTATGGAGCAAACTCAATATAATCTTCTGTAGTTAAACCATGGCCTGCTTTTAATGTAATAACTGATAAACCAGTACTTGGTACAAACGTAGCAGTTGTTGGAGTAAAGTGCTTAACATGGGAAGCGGGATCTGTAAAGTATAATCCATCTGTATCAATTGCCCCAACGTCAGCTCTAACAAAGGTATGGGTCCCACCGGTACCTATTCCAATGTTCATTGTAATTGTATCACTAGTTACTGCAGTAAGTCTTACAGGGGTCTTATATGCAGGATGGTGTATTGCTGGTGCAGCATGTTCTGTAACACCACCATCTAAAGTACAAGTAAAGATAACTGAATTTGGTTTGATAACAACTGTATCACCAGCAACTAAATTGTGTTTTCCGATACTTGCCACAAACACGCCAGTAACTGGATCGTAAGTTGCATTGTATGGAGTATATGTTGAAATATACTTAGCAGATTTAACACTGTCACTTAAGGCAGATACAAAAGTATGAACCGATGTATCAGTGCTTAATCCTGCATTAATTGTAAACGATGTAGAAGTAACTGCTGCAACCACAACTGGTTTCTTATATGCAGGATGTTGTCTTTCACCTTTGATTGCACCAGTGACAGCAGATACAAAAGTATGAACTCCGCCACCGTTAGCAACCGCACCGACTTGACATCCAATTACATTTCCGTTTACAGAAGTAATCTTAATTTTCTTCTTGTAAGTATTTGTATGATGCGGCTCAGGAATAGCATGATTTGTTAAATTGCCATCGAGAGCACAACTAAATGTAACACCTCGAGTTGCGATTTCAATTTCATCACCAATCTTTAATTTATGAACTCCGATATCTGCTGTAAACTCGCCTGTAGCAGGATCGTAAGTAGCAGCCGTTGGAGTAAAGTTTGTAATTGTAGTAGTTGGGTAACTATGTTGCGTTGCGTTAGCATCAGTTGCACAAGTAAATGTTAAACTGTTAGGAGCAAGTAATACTTCAGTACCAACTTGTAAATCGTGAGCACCAACTGTTATTTCTACTAAACCAGAAACAGGATCGTATGTTGCGTTGGAAGGAGAATATGTTTTGTTCGCAGAACTCAATATACCCTTAATTTTATCAATTGCTTGGTCTGATCTGTGTGTTGAAGCAGCATCCGATAAACCAACCGATATTACTTCTGTAATTGAATTAGTTAAAGCAGATACAAAGGTATGTGGATATTGTCCTGTTCCACCTGTACCAACATCCATTATAATAGTTGTAGAAGTAACTGCCTCAATCGGACAAGGATGATTAAAGTAAGGATGATGAGAAGCAGGAACGGCGTCGTTTTGAACTCCGCTTCCTGTATCACAACTAAATGTAATACCACCATTTGAGAATCTTATATAATCTCCAGGCTGTAAACTATGTTGACCAATCGTTGCTTCAAATTTTCCTGTAGCAGGATCGTAGGTTGCATTTGTTGGAGTAAAGCTTGCCGCGGCAGGAGCAGGTGATATTGCATTAGCAACAGCCGATACGAAGGTATGTGGATATTGTCCTGTTCCGCCTGTACCAACATTCATCGTAATTGTAGTAGAAGATACGGCTGTGATAGGACATGGTGCGTCATGGTATGGATGATGCGATTCAGGAACAGCATGGTTAGTAACTCCACTACCTGTATCACAACTAAACGTAATACCTTGACTCGCAAAGTTGACATAATCACCAATTTCCATTGGATGAGTACCAACAGTGGCAACCATAATTCCAGTAGCAGGATTGTATGTAGCATCTGTTACTGTTAACTGAGCAGCAGGAGTAATACTTCCCAAATCTGTTTTCAGTTTTTCCATTGCACCGAGTGTTTGTGGCAATTGATTATTAATTACGTTATCAGCAAGAGTAGTACCTGAACGATAAGCAATACCTGTTTGGATTGCGTTATAATTTGAACCAGTTAGAATATCTCTTTCAACTGCAGGTAAGATATATTCCTCAGTATCACGACGACACTTTTTAGAATCGTATCTGTAATATGTAGTCTCAATATATCCATCAATCATATCTTGAATGAATTCTTTGTTTCTTTGTAATTGCTTTCTTGCATTTCTATTAGCAGCAGGAATACCAACATCATCACTCCAAACAATATCATCTCCTAGAGTAGATACGGCGTTAGGTAAAGCGACTACGAAGTTATGCTTATCGACAATTGCCGACTTACCAACATTAATTGTGATTCGATTAGGTGTTGCACCAATTACTTCAAGTGGAGTACCTGCGGCAGGATCACCAGCTCGAGGATATCCAGTTCTTGTTTGATTATTATCTCTATCACAAGTAAATACTAAACCACCAGTTTTAAGTAATACGTATCGGCCTGCAGATAAACCATGTCCTGCTATAATTGCTTGTGGTGTTGCAGAAACAAATGTATGAGCAACCTGTCCTGTTCCACCTGTACCAACATTCATACGAATAGTTGTTGAACTTACTCCGATGATAGGACAAGGTTTGTTATAGTATGGGTGATGAGCTTCAGGAACCGCATGATTCGTTGCTCCACTTCCCATATTACAACTGAAGGTAATACTTTCTGGTTTGAACCAAACGGTATCACCTGTCTTGAGTGTATGTGAACCTACAGACGCTTCCATGATTCCTGTAGCAGGATCGTAGGTTGCGTTTGATACCGTAAGTCCGGTTTGTGGCTGAAGTGTGATAACTGATAAACCAGAAACTGGATCATAAGTAGCAGCCGTAGGTGTAAATTGTTTTCCTTTATTTTCAAGGATTTCTAAAATATTATCGTAAGCATCGTCAAGACGATCTGAAGCAACAAATGAATCTCCGTCAATCAATTTGTTAGTCTGATCTTTTAATCTCTTATAAGCAGAAACTGTTTCGTTGTTCTGATTTTCCATAACAGTTTTTGCGGCTGCCATGTAATATGCACGACCTGCAGTAACAGAGTTATAGTTTGTGTCGAACATCATGTCGTTCTTAACAGCAGGTAGAATATAATCAGATACATCTCTACGACAAGCTTTGCTATCGTAAGCATAGAACTCATCGTTATTCTCTATCCAATCAATAAGACCATCTGAAATTACTTTTTTGTTGTCTTGTAGAAGTTGTCTGGCTGAGGTATAAGGAACAGAAGTATCCTTCCATATAATCGGGTTGATGTTCTCTTCGCCGTTGACCAGGACATTCAGAAGTTCACTAAAGGATGTTTCAATACGTTCGTTGATTTCAACATTACCAGTTGCGAATACTCGCTTTGTTTGATCTCTTAAGTATTCAAGCGCACCTTTTGTTTCTTCAAGCTGTTCGCCTGGGACAACATAACTGATTGGTGATCTATAAGTAATACCGCCAAGTCTTCCCCAATAGTTCGTATCGAGTGCAATGTCATATCCTGTACCGTCAAGTACAATTCCTGAATCTCTTAAACATTTTTCTGAATCGTATTCTTGATAGCCTAATCCGCCATTTACGGAATTAGCTGTTAAGTATTCAGCTACGTCATTAATAATATCATCTGCGGCGTAATCAATTGATTCTGCAAACGCAGTATTACCAATAATAGATACGGCCGTTGATTTTGGAGCAAAGAATTTAGTTGTTCCTTTTGCTCGCATTGAGATATCACCGAACTGAGTACCACTGTTGTTCAGCGTCATTTGTCCACCGTTCAGTGCATAGAACGCACAACGAACAAAGATTGACAAAGAACCAATACCGTTAACACCAGCACCGTCTCTAGCAACATATCCTAAACCGTTTTGAGTACGAGGTGTAAAACCAAAACAAAGTACGTAGGTATATAATGAATCGGTATCAAGTACTCTTCTATCTGCAAGTACACAACCACCACCACGACCAACCGCTCTGTTAGGGAAATCGTCGATTCCGATAGAAGCAATTGTTGCTGTACCACCAGATTCTGAAGTTATTGTATCTCCAACTTTAAATCCTTCACCGTTCTTAAGGTTACGAACTCGAATTGTACTTAACGCGTTTACATCACCAGGTACTACCCCTTTCTTTGCATCTAATGCATCATCCCAAGATAAGTAACCAACAGCACCAGATGAGAATACCACTTCATCATCAATTTTCCATAATGATAAAGTTGGACTTGAAACATTACCTGTAACTCCTGATAGTACAAATGTTTGACCAAGGTCAGCAAGAGTACCTTTTGAGTTATAAGGATTAAGAGGTGGTTCAACATCTTGTCTTAAGAAGTTAGATAACTGAGTACTATCTCTTAAGTAAGGTGAACGTAATAGTTTGGCGCCAGGTCGATAGGCAATTGCGAATCCACCTTCTGGGAAGTCAAAGTTATCAACTTTAAAATTCTGATAACCAAATCCTTGAACGTAACCACCAGAACCAACTAAGATTCCGTTATTGTTTTCGTAGCCAGGAAGTAGTTCGATAACTGTAGCATACTGACCTGCAGTTGAAGTACAAGAACAGTCATCAGGCAACATCAAGTTACCTTTTGTATAATATGTTCCTGGTCCTACAGAGATATGTACCGCATTATTAATTGCGTTACGATTTAACTCGCCGCCTGCTTTTTCTAAACAAAGTTCAAATGCTCTTTCCAGTGTTCTTACTGGTTGCATCATTGTACCTGGGTTATCATCGTCACCAGAACCGGCATCTACATTAACTTTGAGTGCTTGTGCTGTTTTCTTTGATACTTCAGAGAATAGTTGTCCGAAGTTAATTTGTTCTGTATCGCCTGTCTTTTCGTTACGAATTGCGAAGTAACTTTCATCATCGATTGGAGCCTCAAACTCTTTGCTGAGATTCATATCGAAGTCGACAAGTTGAGATTTATCAACTACGCCTGTAAAGGTCGATCCTGATATTGTTCCATTATCGAACGATGATCCGTTTGCACTCAATCCTTCAGCAGTTGAACTACCAATTGACATGTTAGTGGCAACGACATTATTCATCGTACCAGTGTATGTACTGCCACTTATGATACTGTCTGTAATAGTTGAATCATCAATCGTTGAATTGGTTAAGACAACGTTATTGCCCGTACCGTCATTAAACTGAGAACTTGTTATGACAACATTATTTGCTGTGCTATCTGCTATTGTACCGTCAGTGTAAGATGAGTTAATAATTGTTGCATTATCAATATCACCATCTGTATAAGTGGCGTTGACTATGTCTGTATTATCCATCGTACCATCAACAATATCACTTGTTGTAATAGTACCGTCGGTAAAAGTAGATACCGTTATGGCAACATTGTTTGCGGTAGAATTTATAATTGATGAGTTATCAATAGTAGAATTGGTCAGGACAACATTATTGCCTGTACCTTCATTGAACTCTGAACTTGTTATGACAACGTTATTAGCAACACTATCGAATAATCTTGAAGACGTAATCGTTACGTTATTGGCAACACTATCATTTAGTGCTGAACTCGTAATAACAAAATTATTTGCATTACCATCAAGTAGATCTGTATTGGTAAAGACATTATTATTACCAGTACCTTCTGAGAAATCAGAGAATGTAATTGTTACGTTATTTGCTGTGCCGTTAAATATTTCACCGTCTGTAAACGTTGATGCAGAAATAGCAATATTATTGGCGACCGAGTTGGTCATTACCGTATCGTCGATTGTACCACGGACAAAGTTAGTATCTTCGATTTCAGAATTATCTATATCAACGTTATCTAAACGCGAATCAGACATTCTCACACCAGAGATGGTTCCTCCAGTGATCGTTATTCTAGAGAAGACTTCATATTGAATTGCTTCAACTAATTCTGCTCTAGTAATATTACTTGTGCCGTCGTCACCTTGGACTAGATTAACAATAACGAACAGGTCTTCTGTTCTAGTATTGGCACCTGTAATCGGAGGTAGTTCTGAAATTTTTGCCATCTTTAGTCTTTTCCTTGTGGTATTACCTTATTATTTATAAGACCAATACATCAATTACTCTTTGTTTATAAGCTTGTTTTCTAAAACATTTACCTTTTCACTCAAATCTTTTATTGCATTTATCAGCAACGGCACCAATTGTTGGTATCTTACTGCTTTGTAAGTACCATCTTCCATTTCAATATCATAAACTACTTCAGGAACTAACTCTTCAATCTCCTGAGCAATAACACCAGGATGTGTATCCTGAGGTCTGTTTTTATAGTTAAAGGTATATGTCTTTATTTGTTCTATCGTTTCCAATCCTTTATCGAGAGGAACAATATTTTCTTTTAATCTTTCGTCTGAGAAGGATCCGTTTGTTGTTACGTCACCAACAAATACTGCACTTCCTGTGTCTCCATCAATTTGGGCTTTAATAGTTGATCCGCCCGAGAAGAATGTTGTTGTGTTCTCGCTAACGTCATGATGATAAGTTTTATTACCACCGTTAGAAACATAATTATATGAATCACCAAAAGTATAGATTGCACTATACACATTCATGTTTGATGCAAAATCAACTAACTGTGTGTTAGTACCACCGACGTATCTAGCAATTCTTAAATAACCTTGACCACCTGAAGCTCTGCCTTCTATATAGCCATAGTTATTAGCGTCAACATAACCGCCTGTTCCAATAAACTTATTACCTTTATAAGTATCTAGTTCACCGTCTCCATCAAATGATATAACGCCTGTGGCAGAAAGGTTAATACCGTCTCCACCAGAAAACGCAGCTCTTGCTCTTGCGGTTGTATGATAAAGATTTGTTGAACCTTCTGATACATCGTCAGTGCTTAAACCTGCTCCGCCTGCACCAATTGTTAAACTGCCAACTGTTAATGAACCAATTACAACTGCATCAGGAACTGTTAATGTGCCTGCTGTTGATAATGAAAACTTATTAGGAGTAACACCTGTATTAATAATAAAGTTACCAGGACTTGAATTTTCTAATCCTACGTCCCAAGATAAAGTACCGTTGCTGTATCGTGTTTGTGCACCAGCACTATTTAAGAAAGTTGTTGTTAATTGAGCAGCACCTGTAACTTGAAAAGCACCGTTAACATTAACCGGAGAACCACCTGTGACTGCTTCAATTGTATTAGTACTTATCTTTGTAGAACCAATTACATTAGCTGCCGTAAAGTTTCCAGTAATTGTTGCACTACCTGTGGTTGTACTACCAGCAGGCGCTGCCGTCACCACATTAGAAGCTAATAAGTCAACTATATCGTTTGTCTTGTTAAACCAATTTTGGAAGGTTTGCGAAGTTGTTATATTACCTAGATCCTGAGCCATTTATTTTTCTTCCAGTTTTTCTATTCTTTGGTAAATATCAAGAATACTCTTTTTAATATCCACTAAGTCATTTTGTATTCGGTCTACTTTGCGATAATAGTTCCGTTCTATTTTATATTTATTGAGAGCGGCAGCATCAGTACTAAGAATTGCGCCATTTGTCTTATCTCTATTAATATTCATTGTGATTCCTATAATTCCTATGTCAACGCTAGACCGCGGTAATCTTTTAATGTCGGTGCGTTATGTATGTTTGGAGATAGTAAATCAATACGAATTTGGAATCTCTTGAATCCTTCAAACACGCCGCTTTGCGATGTATAAGTTAGAGGTCCGCTTTCAACAGCACCAGTTTTATTTGCATCTTTAATTTTATATTTAAATTCTCTATAATCACGTAGGTTTGATATTGTAGAATAAGATCCTACTCCTTCAAACTTTTCTAATTCAGTCCATGATAATCTATCGAAATCATCGAAGTCATATTGATTCTGAGCTTTAATATAAACTTTAATATCTGTTCCTGCTGGACGATATGCAGAAAGGATTAAGTTGAAATCTTCAGCATCAAGATCTTCTGCCAACTCAATTTTCTTACTGATATATTTTGCAGTTGTATCAGCGACATTTGTAATCTTATATTGATAAGCAATAAGTTTAGATGCTTCAATATCAAGGAACGGAGTAGATGTTACGTTACTTCCATTAGTCATTGTTATATCTATTGTGAATGCTTTTGTTCCAGTTGGATCGTTTGATTTACTATAAAGAATAACACCTTTCTCTGCAAAGTGGTTGTTATCATTAAACTGCATTGGCTTCAAGTAAGTAGATGATGTATCAGAAGGAGGTACAAAAGTTCCTGCCAACGTAGTTCTTGACGTTGAATCGTTTGCCTTCATAATCATAGGTTGGATATAACTTAAATTGATATCGTTAATAGCAGAAACATTTGCTGTTGAAGTACTATCAAGACCAACTATATTTGCACCTACGTTAAATTGTTTTGAGGCAGTTGCAGAAGAATGCGCAATATGGCATTCGTAAGGATTTCTTTGAACATCATATAGATCCAATTCACCAGCAACGACAGGCATATGAGTACCTGCTCCGCCTTCGTTTGGTGGAGTTTCCAATATAGCCGTAGTACCATTTGTGATTGAAGCAATCTTATGTATTTGTATTTTAGTAGAAGAAGTATTTACAATTCTTATATAATCACCTGCAGCATAAACAGTATCAAGATTTTGTCCACCTGTTATTGTTTTAGAACCTGCGGCAGTAGTAATACCTGTATTGCCAGGAGTAGATAATAATTGATAAACTAATTCGCCTGGTGTAAACCTTCCTGTGATATTACTTAATGACAAGAATTCGTGATTTGCGTTTGTTAATTTAACAGTACCCGTTGAAGAATTAAAGTTATGTCTCTTTATAGTAAATTTAATATCTTCGTCTTGGTATGATTTCCAAGCAGAGTTATTTGTTGAAGTAAATAGAACACCATCACCCCAATCCTGAGTAATAGCAGAACCTTTTGTTGCTCCCGGTGTTAAATCAATTCCACCAACTTTAGAAGTATAAATTAAGTAATTAGGATCTGACGCATCAGGTTGTACTACAATTGCATATTCCTTTTCAACATCTAAACGTACAGGTGCCTCAAAAGAAAACGTAGTTTTCAGCGAAGAATCTTCAGAAGTATTTACATTAGCAGGTAGTTTATGAACATTTGCGAATGGCAAGATTCTGTTTGTAGGATAACCATTTACTACTTCACGTATTTGTAAAGATACTCCGTTTAATGGAGATGTATCATCACCACCAGAACCTGTCTGAGTTGGTTTACGACGGAAGTATACATCAACATCAGATAAGTAAACTGAATTAGAGCCTGCACCCATGCCTTTCTTAACAAAGAATGTTTGCGCAAGTGGATCTCTTCCTCGAATACGTCGAGCAACGTTTCTTGTTGTTACTGTTGTATTTACATCAAAGTTTGGAGATCTTGTTGAAGTTGTTAAACTTGTTTTCTCAACGCTGAAGTTATATGCTCGATATGTAACAAATCCTTTACTTGTTGAAGCAGAGGAAATATTGTCATATACACTTACATCGGCAATTTCTAATACTCTATCACCTACATAGAATGTTTCGGCAGGTAAATGGAACACTGCTCTTAATACACCGTTTGCATCTGTTAGGACTGAAGCTCCTTTATCGCCATACCTACCAACTTCTCCAACTGTATCAGCTGTAATTGATCCTGGCATTACATGAGTATCAACGTTCACTCCATCAAAGAAAAAGTAATGTCTTTGATTAGGTCGTAATCCTGACATATAAACTTTGATATCTCTCGATGCCATATAAGGTTGGAATCTAAAGTCAGAAACAAATTCACCAACGAACGCTTCTGTTGTTCTTGAACTATCAATGTTAATTTCGCTTGATCTTGTTGTGATAGTTGTTACTTCAGTTCCTGCACCTCGACGACCGGCACGACCTGGGTCACCTTGAAAATTTCTAAGTGAAGATGTATCAGTCATAGGTAAGAATGCTTGAATCTCATCAACGAATTCTTGGAAAGGAGTAGTTAAATCAATATCAATAGAAGCAGGATTAACTGTTGTATCGTAAGCAGCATCGTAAGGTGGAGATATAACTCCATCACCTACATACTTATAAAAGTTACTTACACAATTTCTAAAGTTACTTGCATAAGGTTGATTGATTATCTCGACATTAGAATCTCTGCCAACTGTTGCTGCTTTAGCATCAGAAGTAGATGGGAATATCGAAGAACCTGTTGCTGAATCATATACCAAATCTAATGGGAATGTTTTCAACGAAGGAGTTAAAATTTTCTGATTAAATGGTATCGCAGCATTAAACTGTGGATGATTGATTTCTGATAACTGTAAATTGTTAAAAGGATCTACAATAAAACCATTCTTAAATCTATTTAAACCGTTCTCATCTCGTACAACTAAATTATCTGTTTCAGATTCTAATTGATTTAATGAAATATAGTATGCCATGTTATCAATCTTCTTTTCAAGATCGTGCATATCTTTCATTGTGTAATTCTTAATACCTGTTGCTCTTGGCTTAATTCCATAACCAGGTTTACGAAGAATATCAGCTTGTTTCTTAGACAGCGCAGGGTAAGTTGGAACTTCCACGTTTGCGATTGCCAGTTGATCTGTTGTAAGCTTTGGTGGTACAGGATTTTTCTGTTCTTCACCTTTAATGATAACAATCTCACCATAAGAGTCACAAGCAATTGTATCAATTCTTGATAGGTAATGTTCTATACTTGTTTGTAATGATTGTTGTGCAGCAGGAACCAACGCAGCTCCTTTATCACTGAACGATAAAGTATTGAATCCAACTTGTGTTGAAATTGTTGGAGCATTACCTGAATTTGCCAAATAATTTGCAGATGTATCTTTATTCACGTGTGGTCTGAAATCAAAGCAATCTCTTAAGTTATATACTTGTCCTGACTCTGATACGTAAGAAGGAATATCAAACTTGCTTAAAGTATTCGGATAGCTGTTAACTGTAAAGAAGTATTTACCAGTTGAAACGTTTACTTCGAAGCACTGAAGATTAACCGTCATAACACCACTTGGCTCAGGACGACCTTCGATATATTCTACGTAAGATAGATCGTAATAAGTATCTTTCTGATTCTCTTTTAATCTAAAGCTGCTTGTAAAATCTTCTCCTGATGCATTTGTAATACTTACAATTTTAAATACATCTGGGAAACCTAAACTGTATTGTGTTTTAACGTTTGAGTAACTAAACTTAACATAAGTATCACGTAATGTTTTAGCATAAGGTGAGATACCATTCGATGAACCAATCTGTCTTTTATTATAAAATACTTCTACTGAACCACTCAAACTGCTATCACAAATAATATTAAGTTGTGAATTATTTAAAGCAGTAGTAGTGCTTGTAACAGGATATGTTGTTCCTGCCAAGTTAACTCGAATATCGTCGTTAAGACAATTAAAATCTTCACCTGGTCCTGCAGTTAATGTAATTGTACCGGTTGTTGCCGTTCCTGTATTTTGAGCTCTACAAGGAACAAGAGTATTTGATGTTGCGAATGTTCCATTAATACCAGAATCAAAGATTAACGCCTTTCTTCCTGTTTCTTTAATAACAGGTGAACCGATAGAATTTGTTCTTACGGGTACATCACCACTACCATCTGATAATTTGGTAATGTCTTTAATAGCTTGAGCACCACTATATGCAGCAGAGTGAATATAGATTCTTTTGTCTGTTATATTTTGTACTGAGACTGCACCTACCGAAGCACTTGATGATGTTTGGGCATCTGCCGTAGCAAGAATACCTAAATTCAAATAACCTTGCGAAGCGCTTGAAGTATCAATTTCAAAATAGTTTCCATATTCCATTGAAACGTTTTGATTATTAACTGTTTCGGTTTGTCCTATTTGATCTATTTGGAATGAACGTTCACCAGAATTTTCTATTCTATAACCTTTCACATATGCTGTACCAGGTCCGACGACACATTGTACTTCACTATTGGCAGCACCAGTAGGAATACGATCATCAGTAGTTACTGGGAATGTTTCTAAAATGTAATTACCAGATTCTTCGTATGTACGTCGAGCCATCTCTTCGCCCAATACATTGTATTGAGAAACGTCTCTTACAGTAATTGCATTACCATTTTGATAACGAGCCAATGTAAAGAAGTCTGAATTCTGAGTACCAGCAGAAGTTTCTAATACTGTTAATGTAGGAATAAGTTTTAATCTGTCAGCTCCTGGAGCATTTTCATTCTTAGAACCGTTTGCATTATCGTATAAGCTGTTATCTTGTAGACTATTAATTAAGCTTTCTGATACTAAATAACCAACTGATTTATTATCGGCAACATTACTATATTTTTCAACAACCAATCTTTGTTCTGCTGTAAATATAAAATGGCCTTTTTGAAATACAATACCAGGAGCAGCTTCGATACCGAATGCTCTACCAACATGTGGATTTCCTGCTGAAGGCGCGCCATACACCGCAAGGCCTGTGCTGATAACAATATCAACTGATAATGTTTCGGCAGTTGTTCCTCTTAAGTATTTGAATCTCGTTACAACTAACGCTTCACCAGCTTGGAATTGAGTTTGACCTGCATTACCAATGTTAGTGTAGTTAATAAAGAAAGTATTTAGATTTGGTGGTCTTGTTTGAAAACCTTTAGCGGCTTGAACAATTTCTGCTTTAAGACCAGATGATTGTCCCTTTACTTGATAGACATAGTCAAGCTCTACTTCTTGACCTAGTAATGTTTCAACTGCAGATGTGCTGATATATGACTCTGCGTTAAATCCTGTAGGGCCGTCATTTAGTTTTACATATTGAAGATCATCAAGTTCTGTAAAGTTACATCCCTTTACAATTGAGCCTTCTTTGAATACGTTATCTCCAAATGATTCTACCTGATTTTGAAGTATGCTCTGAAGTTGTGTAAGTTCTCTTGCCTGTATCGCGTATCCAGGCTTGAACATAACTCGATAGAACTGCTTCTCGGCATCATAGTCATCGAAGTATGGTGCTTGGTTTAAGTTTTTATTAATAGGCATCTTTACTTACGTTCCTTAAAATTCCAGTACAAATTTAAATTCTTCTCTTGAGAGGTCGGTTCTTGCTAATGGGAAGAAGTCCTCCATGAAGTACACTTCGCCTGTTCTCTGTTTATAATCCGAATAGATAACATTATCTGCTATAGGATTATTTATTGTTATTCTCTGACCAGTATTTGAGGTAATTGCCAGATTTGGATTAAATGATGTATCTCCATTACCAACCAAGGCATTATTTCTATATGGTCCTACGTATTCTGCTAAAAATACTGTATTTGAAGTTGCATCAATCTCGTGTACTTGAGCACTAAACACAACATCATTATTTACATTAACTTGAGTGATTGTACTATTTGCATTTAATCTTGCGTAATCATCTGTTTTAATCGCAAGTCTATTATCAAAGATATCAGGTTCAGTTGCGGTATTTGCTTGTCCGCTTCTCCATGTTGCTACACCTGACATATCTTTAAATGTTGGGCTTCTTACAATACCAATAGCTCCGTAAGTATTCTTATCTCCGATCTTTGTATTGTCTTCTGCTGTAATGAATGCATACATTGAAAAATGTTTACATCTAAATTCATCTAATAAATTATAAGCATGTCCACCTTTCGGTTCAATAATAGGTTGGATAGTTGCTCTTACATCTGCTGATTCAGTAGCTCCTGGATTAAAATCAATGAGAGGATCTACAACAGACGCAATTGCGTTATTATATCCTGTGCCTTTATTTAAAAGAATGATTTTATTAATACCACCGTTATCAATTTCAGGTATTGCTATTGCTCCATCTCCATCACCGCTTATTTTAACACGTGGGAAGATTTTAATATTTGCGTTAACAGTTGCTGTTGATACCATGAAGTCAGTTAAACCTTTCCATGTACCACCTGATGTATACGCCCCGAAGGCAGCACCATTAAGATCTGTTGTTAATAATGCATCTGTTTTTAATTGAAAAGTATCTGCGTCCACAACGTTTACAAAAAAGGTAGTTGCGGCAAGTGTTGTTGAATCTGCTTCATTTACATTTAATTGCGTCATGCCAACAACGTCTCTAAACGTAATTGGTTGACCATTTACTAAGTTATGAGATGCCGATGTAATTACGACAGGCGATGCTTGGGTTGCATTCGTTATGCTACCGCGTCTTGGATTTATTAATTCTTCACCAATAGTAATTTCCGCTAGACCGCTTCCTTGAATCAGTTTATAAGCTTTGATTTCAAATAGATTCGTAACACTTGAACTTGGGTTTGTTGCGTAAAAGAATTGACCTGTATAGTAATTTTCTGTTGCTTGCCAATCTTGCTCTCTTGGATCAATAACTATTTTAACATTACCGTGAGAATTAGGCCCAGCAGTTCGTCCTGGTGTAATTTCTTTTATAAGTCCGTTCTTTTCTTCGTATCCATTATTAACAATAGAATTAGTAACTTGAATCTCAGATATGCCACCGCCGTAAACCCCAGCTGGGTTAGTATTTGCAGTAGGATCAATTGGTATATAACCTAAAGCATTATAAGCCTCAAATTGTAATGTAGTAAGACGATACATATACTTCCAAACATAGCCGTCGGCAGTTTGGTATATTTGATTTACATTAGCAGCATCAAAAGTAGGTGGTGCTTGTGAACCAACTCCTTCGTTATTATTAAGGCATTTATAAACTCTGTAATCATCAGTGTCGTTATCGTTAGGACCGACTACGGCATAAAAGTTTAAACCATCAAGATCTGTTTTATCATCGTATTCAGAATATACAATACTTCGTTGCCAAGGGTAATACTTTATCATAAAGTTAATATCTTGATTACGTACCTTTTTGCCAAATAATGTTTTTTCTAAAAATTCGTTTTGCGAAGTAGCAGAATCAACAGGTGTAATTCCACCTATGCTAGAAACAAACATATAATAGTCGTCATTAACCTTTGCGTCAGCAATGAATAACTTATTAACGTCTTGATTAAAGTTGTTTGTTAGAATTTCAGGCATTGTTATTTAATTCTCTATATTTTAGTTTATTTATATCCATTGGACTAACCTCTCTTTCTTATTCTTGGCCTTGGATACGCTAGTCCACTCGTAGGTCTTGCTTTTGCATTTACTTTTGGAAAACTCATTCCAGTTTCAGGTCTTTGGTTAATCCATCTTAATATTCTATTCGGTGAACCTTGTAGACTATTGAAATCAGTACTACTATCAGTTCCTGTATCATACATTACATCTTTGGTTGCGTTTGCTTCTATCCAAGCATTGGCTTCAGCTTGAGTTATATTAGGATTACTTTCTGCAAGTAATGCAAGTACACCACAAACTTGCGGACTTGCCATGCTTGTTCCGCTAATCTTACCAAGATAATACGAACCATTTCTAGAATCGGTAACACCACCATAACTATTTGTTAAAAATGAACTCATTATATTGTCACCGGCTGCATGAACATCAACTGCGTTACCACAAGTTGAGCTAACTCTTTTACGGTCATCTCTATAAACATCTACTGCACCAACATTTAAAGTAGGTTCATTCAATCCAAGCGAACCAGGTCTATTACTCGGTATGATAGCTGCATATGTATTTGATCCTTGCCTCAGGTACAAGTAATTTTGATAATCTTGATCACCAAGTTTAACATTTTTCTGAGCGTTGTTTCCTGATGCTGTTACTATAATAATACCATCGGCTATTGCGTCGGTGATATCTGCATTGATTGAGTTTGAAGCATAAGCGATATACCAGTTGCCATCAGATGGTACATTTATACCTCTTGCTTCTAATTCAGAATCATTTAAATCAATACCTTGGTCACCGTACTTATCGTAGGTTACTCCTCTGTATCTAACTATGCCGACTCCATTATAAGATCCGTTTGTAATGTAACTATCTCTAGTGACACCGCCGCCATAACTGTTATTAGTTATTGTAGGATTTCTTCTACCAGTTTCTGCGTTGATTGGTTTTGTGTTATGCCATTCACGAATGTAATCCCATAACGTGGAAGGAGTAAGAGGTGAACCACCTGTAACTTGGTTTACAGCACCGGCATAATAAAACTCTATACTATAAATATTTGCATCTCTAGCCCAGCCAAGAGTATTTCCTGCTACAGTCCCACCGACATGAACACCATGATTAGTATCGTTCTCGACTCCTGTTGTACCATAATCATAAGTACCGTTTGAACCAAGACCTAATTGGTTTGTTAGAGAGAACCAATTAAATGCCTGTACTCTGCTTCCACCTGTTCCATCAGCGTTGACGGCGAACTCTGGGTGGGCTTGAGCAGTTGTTGTAATTGATCCATCAACAATTACTACATCAACATTTTTTCCTGAAGCAGTTATATTAACAGTGGCAGATGTTTCTTTTGTACTGCCACTTAATGCAGTATCTCCCCACGTACCACTTTCTGCGTTGGTTCCAATAGTATGTCGTAATATTCCCCAATTTTTGTCTCCTACCGAGACTCCATCGTTACTTCTTTTCCATGTACCAGATTCAGAATACCCATTAGTTTTCCATTCTACAAGATCAAGAAATGCTTTTGATTCTATACCCAATACTCGAGAATCTTTATTTAATTCTATAACTTCATCTGGAGTTAACATATAATGAGTATTACGACTAATCGCTCTTCTTAAATGTAAGTCAACTGCTCTATCAGGAATATAAAGATCGCCACCCAATGTTTCCATATCGTTATAGAAATCATCTAGGTCTTCTTTATTATGAAGAGTGACAATATATTCTTCCATTTTAAATTAAGCCTCTAATTGTAGAATTTGTAGGGCAACTGTGATCACGGCATTTCCACCGCTTTTATTTCTTACTGTAACTGGAATGTTTGTAGTTGGTGTGCTTTCTAAATTATAACCAATTGCTCCAGGAGATAGTCTTACTGTTTGAGCACCTGTTGTAATTACTTCGGCAATCACACCTGCATCTGGTGCAGGGTCTGTGCTTTCAGTTCTTGAACTATCAGCTGTTCGGGCTGCACCGTCTGTATAGAGTGTTACCCAAGCTGCAGCTGATGTTGTAATTGTATATAAAGCGTATCCTTTAAATCCAGTAATGTCAAGGTTAGCGGCCACACCGTTAGCAATTGAAGATGTTGCTTGTGATGGAGAAATACGACTTGGTAAACTACCGCCACCACTTGCAGACGGATCAGCAATTATAATATCACCAATCATTCCTGCGTGGGCAGTACATATATACTTATATGTTCCACTTATAGATCCTGGTACTTTCCAATATAATGTACCACTTGTTTTACCTTGAGCACTTGAACCAGTTGTTCTTGCTCCGTTCTCAGCAATATGAATAAGACCTGTACCGTATGCAGTACTTGCGTCTGAACGAATTTCAAACGGATGAGAAGCAGTAACACCTGTTAAATCAAACGCAATTGTTTCGCCTGCATTAACATATAACGTTGGGTTATCAGTTGTCCCATGAATATCAGAACGATATGAAGATGAACCATTAGGTGTCATTACATGAACTGATGTAGCAGGAACCGCAATATCATGTACATCTAAATCAGCAAGAGCAATTTCAGTTAATGCAGCAAAGGTTGAAGAACCACCACCCCCACCTGTTGCATCTGCAACCCAAGCAAAGTCAGAACCTGTCCAACTTAAGATTTGATCTGCTGATGCTAAACTTGTATTTAAATGAGCACTAACATCAGAATCAGCATAACTGCCGCCACCGCTAATCGTAATTGTTTTAGTTGCGCCTGTTCCTGTCGCTACAACACCTGAACCTACAAAGTTAATAGTTGTAGCCGCTGTTGATAATGCTGAACCTTCGTCTTGTATAGTAATAGCAGTACCACCGCTACCTGTTGCATCTGCAACCCAAGCAAAGTCAGAACCTGTCCAACTTAATATTTCATTGGAAGATGCACTACTTGTATTAAGGTGAGCACTAACATCGGAATCAGCATAACCACCCCCACCGCCTCCGCTTATTGTTGTAAATGTAAATGCGCCTGAACCGTCTGTCGTTAATACTTGACCGTTAGTTCCATCTGAACCAACATCTGTTAAATTAAGTAAACTTGTTACACCTGCGCTTGGCAATGCAGTC
>Ga0209090_10000326_pt1 | contig 29439 bp, 22 predicted proteins | sample ArcticOcean_MG_C_9_FD_187432 | JGI IMG/M metagenome (GOLD analysis project Ga0209090, IMG submission 187432) | Marine microbial communities from western Arctic Ocean - ArcticOcean_MG_CB2_152 (SPAdes) (version 2) | ecosystem: Environmental > Aquatic > Marine > Oceanic | place: Arctic Ocean... | reverse complement strand
ATTCAATACGGTGATATCAATCAATGGAACACATCTGCGGTAACCAATATGTATGAATTATTTAGAGATGCGGCAAATTTCAACGAGAACATCAACAATTGGGATGTGTCAAGTGTGACGAATATGAGTTATATGTTTAGAAATGCGACCTCCTTCAACCAACCGCTCGATAATTGGGATGTGTCAAGTGTGACGAATATGCGTGCGATGTTTTATGATGCGACCTCCTTCAACCAGCCGCTCAATAATTGGGATGTGTCCAAGGTGACGGATATGTATGCGATGTTTGTCCGTGCGAGAAATTTCAACCAGCCGCTCGATAATTGGGATGTGTCCAAGGTGACGGATATGAGTTATATGTTTTGGGCTGCGAACAATTTCAACCAGCCGCTCAATAATTGGGATGTGTCAAGTGTGACGACTATGACTCGTATGTTTCAGGCTGCGACAAATTTCAACCAACCGCTCAATGATTGGGATGTGTCAAGTGTGACGAATATGAGTTATATGTTTAGAAATGCGACCTCCTTCAACCAGCAGCTCAACAATTGGGATGTGTCAAGTGTGACGAATATGAATAGGATGTTTTATGGTGCGACCTCCTTCAACCAGCAGCTCAACAATTGGGATGTGTCAAGTGTGACGAATATGAATAGGATGTTTTATGGTGCGACCTCCTTCAACCAGCAGCTCAACAATTGGGATGTGTCAAGTGTGACGAATATGAATAGGATGTTTGAATATGCGACAAATTTCAACCAGTCGCTAAATAATTGGGATGTGTCAAGTGTGACGAATATGGATAGGATGTTTTATGAGGCGGAAGATTTCAACCAGCAGCTCAACAATTGGGATGTGTCAAGTGTGACGAATATGGATAAGATGTTTGATGGTTCGGACATGAGTGAATCGAATGCGACTTGGTATGATTGGTAGACCCTGACTCTGACTCTGACTCTGACTCTGACTCTGACTCTGACTCTGACTCTGACTCTGACTCTGACTCTGACTCTGACTCTGACTCTGGCTGATATTGGGATAGATAGATTGCGTGATTTTTTGAAATTTAAAAAAGTCTTATAGTTTAATACGATTATTATGAATATTACTTCGGACTACTTCAAGGGTAGTGATAATTCAGATTCATTCGATAATGATCATGCTACTCTTATACAGAATACCATAATGGTGAATACATCGCAACGCAGTGATTTGGAAAACATATGGAACTTTCGAATAAAATTTGGCGGTTCCGGGAATCAAGTATCTAGTGTTCCAATTTATGAAAATTCACCATCTAATCCATCTGGAGATACGAATGTCGCCGGATTCTCATTCGAGGGTATTTCATACCGACCATACAATCCTAATCAAGAACGTGGTTCAATTATTGGATGGGTGAATAGAAAATATGAGGGAGAAGGTGGATGTGTGATACAAAAAAAAATTCGGAATGTCGTTTCAATTGAAAAAATTCGTATCGAATTACCTAAAAACCTAATAAACTCATTTCCAAATTTCTCAAACTGTTTCATTCTTGAATGTGACGAGCTCTCCGGTTTCTCAAAAACATTCTCAACCGACGATAATAATGGTGTTAGCTTTCCTGTTATTTTCAAAGATAGAAACGAAAATTTCTTATTTTTTGAAAGTACCGAACCAATGCATTTTCATTCATCCAAAAATTTACAGACCCTAACTTTCAAACTATCCGACTTGAATTTTGAATTGTCTAAGAATGACAGAACACGCCTATGTTTTTCACGTATAAACAATCGTAGCTCCCTCGAATTCGTATGTTGTGATATTCCATCGAGTTTTAATGTTGGCGATTTGATAAAAACACCATCGAATGCAAACGTCGAAATCGCAAATGATTCTGAACTACTTAAACATGAATGTTTTGTCATTGATGGCTACATTCGAGACGCGATCGTCGTCTTTAGAACTCTTTCGGGTCTCGAACTTTGCAAAGCAAAGACAGACTCGAATGGAAAGTGTACCCCCGTTTTTAGAAAAACAAAAGAGCCGGTTGTCGTAATTGCAACAGGTGGGATTGATATTTCTTTTCACGAAAAAAATGTTGTTGAATTTAAAACGCTGGTGTTTCCATCAGAGAAGTTAAATATATTTGTGACTCCTATAACGACTTTATTTACAGATTACATAATATACAAGGAATCACAATCGAAGTTATCGCCAGAGACAATCCGCGAATATCTAGATTTTTTTGAAGATAAACTTGAAATTTCAAATATTTTTTCTGACTATATCAAGAATAATAATATCTATGCCGGTAAATTGTCTTGTCAAATTGTGTCTACTATCAAAGTGATTGACTTTGCAATCGAGAAGATATTGAACAAATCAGTTTCAAATTCACGGCTATCGTTATATTTGGCGATATTTATATTTGAAGACATTGAATTTGACGGGGATTTCGAATTTGATGACTTTGAAGTTATCAAAAAATATGTCGAATTTTGTTGCCTAAAATTCAAGGTAGAATTTAGTAAATATTCTAAAAAATTAACGAATATGGCTAAACAACTCGCTGTTCATAATACTTTTGGTGACGAACTGAGTTTCGATATTTTTGGAAAGGCTGCACTCGTATTGCATCTTGATATCCAAGAGACGTCTGAAAATTCATTCAATATATTTGAAAAATCATACACAATTGAGCAGTTGTACGAAAAGAGATCTTTAATAATTCCAAATATTCAAGATTCAAAATACAAAAACTATGAACAAGAATTATTTTTTGATTTCTCGATTCAAAATAAATTATCAAATATATTGAACGAAAACATTGAAAAAATTTCACAAATTGTGTCTAGTGTTATAACTGACTATGACCGTTCGTTTTACTTTATCGCAACATCATCTATTAAAATCACGGAATTTGATTTTGGAAATGACTATATCCTTGGTCGTTCGAATCATTCACAACGTTTAATCGAAATTAATTCAAAGTTCTATCATTCGAAAGTTGAAAACAAATTTCAATTTAACAATTATTATTGTCATCCTCTGATGTTGTTCCTTATGAGAGAAGTATTAAATATTCTCGGTTGCACACAAATATCTGACAGAAACGACAGAAACGATGATATTCTCTCCAACGTTTTGCAACAATCTAACAAACTTTCAACGAGAATATTAGATATAATGTCAAAAATTTATGAAGTCAACTACGAATCTCAGCATGTTTCGAATCTGGCATCCGAATCAAATGACGAATCGAACGAATCGAACGAATCGAACGAATCGAACATCAAATACATTACAACAGCTAATTATGATTCAGAGCTTCATTTTGCAGTACAAAATAATCCGAAACTTGTGAAGAAAGGTACCAATGCACCGATATTTGAGAAATCGAACACGGTTTCGATTGTAGATGTAAATTCTATCATCAATCACGACGGTTTCATTGAAACTACGGTTGCATTTTCAAATTCAACTACAGGATTATGTAAATATTGCATAAAAATTTATATAAATGATGAGATTGAAGAAATTAGTGAAATTATGACGAAAAAAGTTGGAAAAAATTTCGTGACAGCTTCGATAACTTCAATATCGAAAATAGTAGATATGATACCCTCTAAGAATTTAAAAAAGAATTCTGTTAGAATCGATGTCAATTTTTATTTCGGAAATTTTAAAGAACAACTTTCGATTGCATCTTCAGAATTTATTATAAAAAAAAATGAAACATGGTTTGATTTAATGGATGTTGAGCTTAGTCCAAGTATTGTAATGAGTCGACCAATTCTAAATAATACATATGCATCTGAACATACATATGAACCAGATGATATCATATTACCCGAGTCAGTAGGAGACACCATAGATAACGGAATAGCTGGGATGTCCACTGTAACCTCGTTGGAAACTATAACAGACTCAGATATTAAATATATTAAATATGTTGCTCATGATATGACAAATAATCTTGCAAGATTCGTCTGTGCAAATAAGAAAATGATAAAAGTTGACTTCAGTTCAAACACTGTCACAACGGAATTAACTGGAGTTCAAAATGTGACACAGGACTCCTCAAATAATTTATATGTGACGACGATTGACGGTTTTAAAATCTTGAACTCAACGGGGGTCCAGCAAAGTATAACAACTGGAATATATGATATAATTGCAACTGAGGTCTGCGAAGCAAAAAATTTGGTTGGATTAATAACGTCCTCTAAAATGTTTATTTATGATATCGAAGACATCGCTTCTCCGGAGTTATTGGCTGAATATTCGATGGATTCTATGATAGATTTATATAAATTTTGTTTTGACGAAACGAATGATATGATATATATTATTTCAAAAAAAGATTCCAAAGTCCATAAATTTGAATTTACATCCGAGATTGACTTCGTCGAAAGCTACGACACTTTAAATCCGTCTCACATTCTCTGCGACGCAACACGGAATTTATTGCTTATTTCAGGAGGGCATAATTTAAGTATATTTGATTCTTCAAAAGACACATTCACTATGATCCATTCAATCGAATTCTATGGACATTTGAAGGATTTAAAATTCATAAACAACGACACTTTGTTAATCTTAGATACAACTGCGTTTTATACATTGAAGTTATATACGATTTCAGGCGAATTTGATTTTATTTCGTTTCCAACAGAGATTATTCTAGAAGGATCTCCACACGACCGGATTATGTATGATTCGATTTCTTCAAAAATACGCATGGTTTCTTCAACGAACCACATGATCACATCGTTTGATGCATCAACAATACTCTCATCAACAGGAAACGTTCAAGATACTTCGAATTTGTCTTTGGATTTTTTAAATCAAAAATATAAAATAACAAAAATTAATCGGGATGTTATAGGGATGCATGTAGTTGAACTCGATAAGAAATTTCCCGGATTTTCAAACATAAATATAAATATAAACAAAAGTTCGGAAGTGACGATTCTAAATCTATTGAATTTGGATCTTCAATTGAATTATAAAATCAATTTAAATCTAGATATTTTGAAAGTATAGGAACTTAAAAAGTATGTTGTTAGCGATGTTTTTCGCTAGATCACCAATTTGGTATTCGGGGCAAAATCTCGGTTGAAATTTGTCGCAACATAAAACATCCAACTCATATCCGTCACCTTGGACACAACATCCCACGCAAAAGTAAACATCTCAATCATATCCAAACATCCCACGCATATCCGTCACCTTGGACACATCCCAATTATCGAGCGAATGGTTGAAATTTGTTGCACCCCAAAACATCTCACCCATATCCGTCACCTTGGACACATCCCACTTATTGAGCGGCTGGTTGAAATTTGTCGCATGATCAAACATCTGACTCATATCCGTCACCTTGGACACATCCCAATTATTGAGCGACTGGTTGAAATTTGTCGCACTAGCAAACATCCGATTCATGTCCGTCACATTGGACACATCCCAATCACTTATATCACCGTATTTTGCTACGATTCTAGATTTATGCGTACCACCGGCCAAATATCCTCTAACGGCAACGCGTATCGACTCGTTGTCCAAATCGAGCAAAGGTTCTTCCATATCAATATTAGTGAGTGGATCTTTCCAGTTCATTAATCGCATCAATCCGTCTTCGTGCGCGCAATTACCCGAAGGTAACTTTCGTAATTTGTCGAGCGGAAGGTCATTCAAAGGTTCGAGTGATATGGGATCTTCATCATTACGACACTCCGATAGGTTCGTCGGTTTTGGCAAAGAATTAACGTGGGCGCGGCTCTTACCACCCTTCTTATTTTTCGACATACGTATTTGTTTGGACTTCTTAGAAACTTAATTATTCATTCTTAGTTCTTTACTTAATTTTTTTTCCATTTCTTGCCACATGATAAGCATGTAATAAAAACACTCATTGCCTCATCGGCAGACCGCGTTTGCATTTCATAATATACTGTTTTGTTTTGATTGCATTTGGAACATGTGTAAATTGTCGTAGCAGAACTCATGTCGATATTGGCAATACTTTGATCACGAGCGATTTTTTCGTTAATTATATTTTCCCAACGTGATGGAAATAACAATTTATTTTCATAAAATGCAATTTCATGTGGTTGAATGTCTTTGTTTTTTATTTTCTTGATGAGTTCTATATTTTTCAGATATGAATTTGGATCTAAGTTTGTGTATATCTTCCTCAATTTGTTCAAATATATAATTTTGAAAGTTTCATTTTCCCACGTACAAATAACACCTCTCGACTTTGCGATTTGTAAACTTGCGTTGAAAATACCTTTCTCAAGATTTCGTGTTATGAATGAATCCTGAATAAGAGCATCTAAAAGTTGTGTTGCATTTCTACGAATTTTTAAAGAATCGGCCATGGTTTTTAAAGTATATATATAAATAAGTTTTAATTTCATCATTTTTTTATATTTTCGACGGAAAAATTAATAATCGATATTAATACAACCCGACGGCGCCACGACGCGCACACGTTTTTACCAGAGAGTCAGAGTCAGAGTCAGAGTCAGAGTCAGAGTCAGAGTCAGAGTCAGAGTCAGAGTCAGAGTCAGAGTCAGGGTCTACCAATCATACCAAGTCGCATTCGATTCACTCATGCCCGAACCATCAAACATCCTATCCAGGCTCGGGCTCTGGCTCTGGTTCAGGCTCAGGCTCTGGCTCTGGTTCAGGCTCTGGTTCTGGCTCTTGCTCAGATACTAATTTTAAAGATTTTATATTAATCTGACTACCATAACTCTCAGAAATTACAATTCTGTAAAATTCGTACTCAGTGGAACCAAGACTCATGTGCCGTGTTAAGTTCTGATTTATAGATGAAATTGTTATCTCGTCCAATTTGATAGCACTACCATCATCGAAATTGGTATTAGTTCCATATAAATTCATTTCTTTCGGTGCTTTGTTTGGAAAATCTACATTCAATTCAAATTCAATATGTCCACCGCTTAAATTAACAGACTCCAATAAACCAGATCCTTGGAAATGATTGATCTGTATCCAAGCTCCATTATCGACACCACCCCCTTCAAAATTCGTGGTGTGACTTCCAATGTACGAACCATTAAGATATTCTGTGGATATCCAGTCTGCGTCACTGTTTTCGGGGTTATTGCGTAATCTCGTGAAAGTATCCCTGCCCGAATATTCAGAAGAATCTAAAAACGAAAAGTAAAACACGTTACATAGCTCAATATGCGATAAACTGTCACTTCGGTTGAAGCAAATTCTATAATATTCATGTGATGTTGGTAGTCCGTTTTCGTTTAACATTGATACAATTAAATTTTCAGAATTAGGTGAGTACTCAGTCTGATACGATTCTTCTGAATTTATTACAACCGCCTCTGTATTTGAGTTATTCATCGTGTTTGTATTGCCACCGGTTAATCCAAGAAGATATAAATTCAATGATGGTCCAGTACCAGATCCAAGTATCCATCCGTTTGTAGGTAATTGTAAAGACATTCCAACACCAAAATCATCAACATTTAAAGGATTTTCTAGGAGTTGGTCTTCAGTATATTTATTAGTTTGGAACCATTCTCCATTTATACTGCCACCATTATAATAGCTTGTTTTTACTCCATTATAATTTCCAGAATTGTCGTATGTCGTCGAAGATTTCCATTTTGTTGACATATCGTTTCCATTCAAATTCATGACTATATCGGTGGTATTTTGTTCCGAACTAGCCGTATAAATACTATCTACAATAGATTGTTCAGGTTCAGGCTCTGGTTCAGGCTCTGGTTCAGGTTCAGGCTCTGGTTCAGGCTCTGGTTCAGGCTCCGGTTCTGGCTCGGGCTCGGGCTCAGGTTCCGGTTCCGGTTCCGGTTCCGGTTCCGGTTCAGGTTCTGGCTCCGGTTCCGGTTCCGGTTCAGGTTCTGGCTCCGGTTCTGGTTCTGGTTCTGGTTCTGGTTCTGGTTCTGGTTCTGGTTCTGGTTCTGGTTCTGGTTGTAAATAAGAGCATTGATCACTAAATGTAAATAATTGGAAACCACCTAAATATCCATTGTCATGTGTAAGAAGTGATACAGTACCAAAATCTGCCGTTACAGAAACAGATACATCTCCGTAATAGAAATCATATGTGCCATCATTGTCCGTTCCAGAAACGAATTTCGATGACTTTTTTGATGCGTCCCCGAAATACGTAATTCCAGGTATATTTGAATTTAGAATCGCTATTGGAAATTCTAATGGGATTCCAGTAATAAGATAACTCCCTAAGGTTAAACCATACTTTATATCAAAATTATAAATTGTCGCAGAATTTAAAACCATTCTATAAAAATTTGATTCAACCATATTAAATACTGTTGGGTTTGTTAAACATTCCGTTAATTGTTCTGGTTCGGGCTCTGGTTCTGGTTCGGGCTCTGGTTCTGGTTCAGGTTCTGGTTCAGGTTCTGGTTCAGGTTCGGGCTCTGGCTCAGGTTCTGGCTCAGGTTCTGGTTCAGGTTCTGGCTCAGGTTCTGGTTCAGGTTCAGGTTCAGGTTCTGGTTCTGGTTCTGGTTCGATATTAGAATCTAAGAAATATATCGTATCCACAATGACACTGTTCCCGGTTGCGATACTTAGAGAATAATTTGGAGAAAGTATAACTAAACGATAATAATCGAAACGAGATGGAAATGACCCGGAACCAGTCATGTCAATATCAGCAATATTATTCGAAAAACTTAATAAACCAGACGATATATTCTCAACAACTGCATTTGTGGAAGCAAACACGTTCGTGTTTGACCCAAGCAAGACATACGTCCCGGGCTGTCGCGATGCAACGTTATTTGAAACGATTTTCATAACATCGCCTATATTTTCAGAACCATAAATGTCGTCATTTAAATGAAATGTATTCCATTGTATCCAAGCGCCCGCAAAAACTATACCTTGTTTATTGAACGAATTTTCAGATCCCAAGTATGTTCCACCAAAGAAATTTGAATCTTGCCATTTCAGGTTTTCACTTGAATTCGTAATTCGTGATAAGGTATCTTCAGACGAATATGAACTCGATTGAATTATGTTTAATGCATTGTCATTTTGACGATAAGAAATGTTATTGATACTTACATTGTTATATGTTGTGTTTTTTATAGTATCACTATTCAATGTATGGAATATAAGACGATAATGCGTGAAATTCGATTTGACTGAATCTACACGCATATCGATCAAGGTTTTGAAAGATGATATAAACGTCAATTCTCCGGAAAATATAATTATAGAGGAATTGCCATATTGACCAATATCATCGTTATTCGACCCGACTAATGTAACATCTAGGGGTGAATTCTGTGAAATGTAATTATTTTCGACTAAATAAGTTGTTGATGATGAATACAAACACATAAAATTACCAATTTCATCTTTATCATGTTCTGAAGAATTCTGGTAGTCATTTGATTGAATCCATTCGCCTCTCAATTCAGTTACACCAGCAAACGAAATTGACGTCAAACTCAACAAAGGAACGCCTATAATATCGTATGTATACGATGATCTCCAATCGTTTTCAGAGTTTATTATATTTTCAGTGTCATACGTTAATTGAGTTGAACTTGTAGAATATAGAATAAACTCCGGTTCCGGTTCAGGCTCAGGTTCAGGCTCAGGTTCAGGCTCAGGTTCAGGCTCAGGTTCAGGCTCTGGTTCAGGCTCTGGTTCAGGCTCTGGTTCAGGCTCCGGTTCAGGTTCAGGCTCTGGTTCAGGCTCCGGTTCAGGCTCTGGTTCGGGTTCCCAAAAATTAGATTCTGGTTCAGGCTCGGGCTCGGGTTCGATGTCTAAGTTAAGATATGATTTGAGTCTTAAAATCTCTGACGACTTCTCTACATTTCGAACGTTTTCAGCACGTTCACTTGGTGATAAACTTTGATACATCTGTTTTATTCGACGAAGTAAAACAGATTCCATACCATTGGTTACTTGTAACCTTTATTTTAAAATGCGTTTTAAAACGCAATGTTTTTAAATGTTTTTAAATATACAAAAAGCATGTCATTTTACGAAACAGAACTTCGGAAACTCGGTCTTACCGGAACGCAAATTGAAAATGTTTTATCGCAATTAAGTGTTCGTGACATTGAAAAATTCATTGCAAAATTCAAAAGTCAACATCAAACGAAACATGAAATAACAACACCTGACGACGAGGATGCGATTTCGTTGAAATATTTTGGGGAACCCAAAAATATACGATATCACGAAATTATTGACCTTGAAAAAAAATTTAGGAGACTTGCATTAAAACTACATCCCGATAGATGTGGTGGAGACGTTAAACCGTTTCATGCACTCAAAAAATCATTCGAACACGAAAAGGCAAAAATTCCAGATTTTATTGAAGACAAACGGAAAAGAAAATACAAACTAAATTTTGAAAATGTCGCACCACCAACGGATGCATTGTTCGATAATCGATTCGACAATAATTTATTTAATAAACATTTCGAAAAAAATTCTTTTAAAGAAGATAAAATCGGTCATGCTGATTGGTTAAAAAATCAAAAGGACGTCGATCAGGGTCCTAGACCTTCAGAAACTAATTTTAACTCGGCGTTCGAAAATCACAAGAAAGAGTCGATTAAATACATGACACCGAAACAGTTACAAATTGTAAAAACAACACAGCTTCCACAAGAATTAGTACATCAAAAAGGGACTCTGATTGGAGGAGATGAATCCGATGAAGATGAAATCGATTTCACGGGAGTTTGCGAGGGGTCCAAACTTCAGTTTTCAGACATTCGGAAGGCACTTGAAATTACACATTTGATCGATGCAAGCGATGTCAAAGATTTCAACGTTAAAAATAAATTTACTGAGAGACAGCTAAATCAGGGAAGGGTCGAACGGATGACCAAAAGAGACATTGAGTTATATGAAGATCAAAAACAAAATATCCGCGACAAAGAAGAAAATCGCAAGTATCGTGCTATGATTCATGATGAGAATGTTGATACGTTTTTTCGGGCAACCCAATCCAATCGGTTAACATATGATTAGTTCTAGTCAAATTGCTATATTTGGTCAAGAGATCGCATGTTCAGTTCGATAAAAATAATATATGAATTATATGAAACTATATTTTAAAAACATCATAAGAGTTTTAGTGTCTTTATTTATCTTTTTGTTCATGTTTTCAAATTTCGAAGCTCCACATGAATTTCAACACAAATCAATGTCTTATGGAAATGGAGAACCATTTTTTCAAAAATATGAAAATTTTTTGAGTCCAATTGAATGTCAGTATTTGTCGAAAAAAACGAAATATCATCCAAAAAACGTAAAAGGTGCCGGTTTGGGTTCCGGTTTTCAAAATTTACACGGTTTCACAACAATTTTTAAGAACAAGTTGAAAGCGAAGGAGATGTTTACGAGGAATTTAAATTTACCTACTATATGGGATATTTTTGAACGTGTAATTCTTCCGGATTCGAATGCATTCGTTATAAACACGTTAATTATCAAGAAATCAAGCAAATCGAATGCAGCTGTGTATCCACATTACGACGATACACTAGGGGTCACTACTGGCATATTTAAAAGAGATACGCTAGCGAGATACATAAATATATTATATATAAAATTGCCGCACGATATGAAAAATGGAAATTTTGTAGCGTGGAAAAAAGGAATTTCAACTACACACGAAATCGCAAGACCCATTGGATTAGTTGAATTTTTACCAGTTCAAAAACCGGTTGTTTACGAAAACCCAAAAGTAGGAACGTTACTTAAAATTAGAGGTGATATGTATCATAAAGTTGAACCATTCATGACAAACACGGATGACGACAGAATCAGTATTGTAATTGAAGAATATATTTGTACCGACTCAGAACTAGCTCAAATCATCGACTATGAGATAAATTAAGTTGTCGCATCGGTGCCACGCTCGGCAAGCGGGTCCGTCTCCCCGAATTTCTCCTCTTCGGCGCCGGCGCTTACTGGTGTTTTGATTTTGATTGAATATTTGGTATTATCAAAGTTATTATAATGTCCCCTATACATCGAAACCATTATGAGTTCAGTTTTTATAGTTTCTAAAGTATTTTTCAAGACTTTGTCTTGGTACTTATTGATACCTAATTCAGCATTGGTTAAATTTATTATATCGTGTTTTTTAATTTCTGCGCCTAAACTGCTTTTCTTATTCTTTACTTTCATTTTTAACAACGAACCAGTAATATAATCGTTGAAAATGTATGTTTTCGATTCTGCGTCAAGTTTCTTCAATTTGTCGACGGGTTTCTTATTTGGATCATTAATTGTCTTATTAATTTGGATTTTCATCTGTTCATAGTCTCGAATTGTACTTGAAAAATCAGTTAAGTTTGTGCAGTCTTTGTTTGCGATAATAATATCACGTTTATCATAATTTAAAGAAAAAAACAATGCATCTGCCAATAACTTTTTAAACTCTACTATATTCATCCAAAATGTATCACCTATGAGCATTTTTTTATACATTTGGAAAGTATTACCAAGTTCATAAATTGTCGAATCTTTTACTCTGGGTATGGTGTTCTTTTCATTCAAGACAATTTGACCGATTTGGTATAAAATAGGTTCTTGAAACCTACTGTATTTTGGAAAGAACTCAAAGAAACCATCATTAAATTCGATGTAGCCTTCTACTTCATAATTATTTTTGATGCTCTGATTCAAAATAGTGTCTAAAGCTATAAAAATTGTTTCGTCATCAATATTTGGGTTGTAATAGTTTATATATTCTTTGATTTCAGTAATCGAATATTTATTTGAATCACCATACATATTTTTTAACATCTCGATTGTCAAAATGAGTTCCCATTTTTGATGTAGATGTGGATTGTATGTCATTTCATCAATATGTTCTTTTAAATCACACGTGTTTAGACATTTTTCTGCATATTTTTTATTTTCATGACCAAAATGTATTGACTTATCAAGTGTTAATACGTTCCCTTCTGAATCGTTGATATTTGATCCATATGCTTTTTGGTAGTCTTCGAAAGTAAACGTGTTGATGTTTTTAAAGACATCGCATGACACACTTGATTCTTGCATAATTTTTTTTACTTGATTCCCTATTTTCATTTTAGATAAAGCGAGTTTATACACGTTTATATCATATGTATCCTGGCGTTCGTTAGATTCATCATATTCGTTGGCATGGAAAAATATATGCGTGTTTCTTTTGCATTTTTCCAATATGCTGTGTGAATTTATTCGAACAGCACGCCCAATAACTTGCTCGATCTGAGACATGTTCCAATATGGCTCTAATATGTGAACTTGTCGAATAAATTTCAAATCTATTCCGGTTGACCCGGCTTCTGAAATCAGGACTACTTTTATAATATTTCCGTCTTTATTTTTTTCACTTTTCAATACATCAAGAGTTTCCGGATTTGCTTTTAACATTTCGTTGGACGTGATTACACAATATTTGAGATCCGGCTTATTTTCCAATTTCGGATTTTTAAGAAGAGGTGTCATTCCATAATTTGTGAATCCTATATTCTCAAGAGCTAATGCCATTGGGATAAGACCATGATCCAAAAACTGACTATAAACCAAACAGATCCCTTCACAATTTCGAATATGATTTATAATAGTGTGTATTTTTGGTGCATATTGATCAAGATTATTGAGAACTTCACCTATTGCAGTGTACTTTCTTAAATTTTTTCTTGTTTCAATCTTAAAATAAGAGGTTGTATCTTTGTACCAAAATACATTACTTCTTTCTAGATTTGCAATCGTCATCTTGGCATCAGCATTCTCGATATGTTTGTTTATTAAAATTCCCGTATACTTCTTATTAAGTTTTGAAAGTGACAGTTTTATTGAATCCGTATCGAATTTGGTGAATTCGTTACCATTATGACCAATCGTTGTATTGGGAATTTTTGCAGTCGTATCATATAATTTTAATGGAAACATTTGAGGGTTTGAAGAACGAACAAATGATACTTTGCCACGAATCGCTCTTTTAAATTTAGTTATTGCTGCATCATTACGGAAATTGTAATTATCAGCAGTGTCCGTCTCAAATATTGCATCTGTCAATTCTTCTACTGTATCTTCATTGACACGAATTAGCATGTTTATGAGCCAAATGATTTCAGACGGGTTATCGAATATCGGAGTTGCTGTCAAAAAAATTAAACGAACATTCTGACATTGTTTTGTTATTTTTTCGATTGCGAGGACAATAGATTTTGATGTTGATTGATTTGATCGAAGTTTGTGTGCTTCATCTACGATTATAACCGAATCCGAGTATATTTTTTTAAAACTCCTCCCTTTTTCGTCATCTATTACCTTATCTCCAAACTTTTGATATGTTTGAAATTCGTAATATTTGAAAATTTCATGTTGGATATTTGCATTATTTATTTTTTTTCCATCTTGCACGACTATATCTTCGAAAACACTTCCAGCGCATTTAAATGTCGAATCTTTGTTGTAAATGTTCTTTATAAATTCTTTCTTGATTGCATCTGCTGAAATTATGAAAATCTTTTTTCCAAGATTTTGTTGCTCTTCGCGAAAGTTTTCGGCAATTGTTATAGCACTACAAGTCTTTCCTGAACCAGTCTCGTGAAACAACAAAACTCCCTTATAAGGGGTTTGTGGGGAAATATAATTTTGAATCCACTTCTGATGCTCTTTGAGCCGTGTTTTCATTTTTGAGGATTTTTTTTTATTGTTTGAAAGCTTAAATTCTTTTTTCATGCAAATTGAATTATCGAAATTATCTGATGAAATTCGCACGTATGTTCGTGTGTGTTTTTTTTCCATTTATATATACAATTATAATATATAAAATAAAAATGTCAATCGTAAACGTGTTCGCAAACGTGTTTACTATTTTGATTCTGATTGTGTTCACGTTCATATTTATGTTGCATGTATGTGACATAATAGATGTTTACGAAATAACCAAGGTCATCAAAAACCACAAAAAATATAAACTTGTCGAAATTAAGAAAAAAAATATCGAAGATATCGAAGATATCGAAAATCTCGAAAGAACTTTCGATGCCGAAATTGAAGATGAGATTCATGAGGTTAATGAGGGTGCAGATGATACAAATAGAGAGTTGGATAAATATGTAAGTGAAAATTTTAGCACTTCAGCTACTTTGTTAAACGATATAAACTGATCTACAAGGATAAAATTACAAAATTATAACCAAAAATAACGCGATTGTTGTAATAAACTGTGTCCCATTATCAATGAGAGTTTTTCTCGTTCCGCCAGAGTTTTTTCGTTCAATTTTAAATCTGGTCGACTAAGGTACAGATGTCTGAAATACGTCAATGATATGTTGTTATTTTTGAATAGTTTCTTCAATTTTGTGTTGAAATATTTGTTGAAATTATTATTTCCGTTCGTAGATTCACAAAAAGGTTTATTTTGAGAGTCGATAAAAAGATACTCGCGTGGGTTTTTTTTCAACGATATTTCGATTTGATCCATTATTTTTTTCGTTAATTTAATTTGTTTAGGACCGTATTTTTTTGAAGTCTTATAATTCAAAAGGTGAAATGTATCACCAAAAATGTAATTGTCTTCGTACTTACCTTGCTTTTTCAATATCTTCACGTTTGCATAATCAGACCGCAACGGAGGTATTTCAGTATACAACAAAAGCAATAATTTCATCACATCACCATCCTTTAACAAATCCCTAACTTTTGTTACATCTTCAAATGAAATACCTAAATTTTGTCGTTTGGTTGGCTTATTTGCATTGTATTTCGCATCGATTGGTTTTTTGATAATGTCCTGAATACTTTTCCAACGATTATATAGTTCAGCTTGTCGTAATTTTAGTTGAACATTATGTGCGAATAAGCTGACGGCGATTGAAACTACGAGATCAATAAAGTGATTGCCAAGTGATCCACTCAACCTACCACGATTTTCACTAGCGAATTTTTTAAGGTCTTTATAAAAATTTTCAGGATTCAATAGTATATCGAAAAGAGAATTCTTTCCAGAAATTTTTTTTATTCTTTCAAAATTTTTGAAATAAACGGCCTTGGTCTGTTCTTTTAGTGCAGAATCTGATATGAACTTTGTGTAGAATCGGTTGTACTCTTCCAAGAAGCTCTTTCCAATTTTCAGTTGTACGAGACCATTTTGCAAAACGATATTATAAGTTAGAAACGCCATTTTGTCAATTAGATTCACATTATTTAGAGAAGCATAACGCGAAAGCTCGTCAAAAAACTCTCCCGGCATTTTAATGATATCGTTAATAGAACCAATTTTATCAGACTCTGCGTATATATATTTTTTAATTTCCTTGTATATTTTTGACTTGTGTTCAAATCTAACATTCTTGAGATATTTGGAGTCATTCATCCGTATACTACTATGTTTATTATTCTTTATATATTTTTTTTGTATTCATTTTTCTTTTTCATAAATATGGGATGTAACGTGGTTTATCGATATTATATATTTCAACTTTGAAAGGTAAATTATATTGAGGTACCGTAACTGAATCATTATCAAATAACTCATCGCATCCATACTCATCTGTACAGTCCCTCCCGTTAGAATAGACCGGTAACATGATTCTTGTGTGAGAATCCGTTTTTGTAAAGTAATTACATTTTGATGCGCCCTTCCATATTTCGCGCCCATACAGAGGCAAAATTGTATTCTCGTTATTATCAGATCTCTTCTGAGACAAAACACCAATTTGCAGGTACTCTGTCCTGGGACCACGCGATCTAATATGTACACGGACGGGTCCTTCCTCGTTACTATTGGTATCCCGAATGTCGGTCAAAATTGGGTTATCTTCATTTTTTTCATTTGTATGTTCGTTCATGATGTATACAAGGATAAATACAATCAATAGAATTACTATCATGTTTTCTGTAGAGACACAAAACATTATTTTATTATTACTTAAACAAATATAAAAAAGGGTATTCCCCTTATTTTGTTTATTTTGTATTTTTGTGATGGAGAGTGAGGAGGGGGGGATTATGGGTAGAGTCGGCATTGGAAGGGAGGGCGTTGGTAGGTAGTTGGCATGGGTAGTTGGCATGGGAAGGGGAGGGGATGTATGTAGTTGGCATGGATGGTACTCAGTTCCCGTCCTCATCCGTCGTGATAGGTCGCTGGTCCGTACAATCACAACATAGACTCGACAGCATATTCTTGAGGTCCTTAAGATTTGTTTTAGCAGTTACCACGTTGCGAGTAGACTCTACCTGACCAAGATAGTGGAGAATCTCCGGACGTTTCATACACGAAATAGTATCGATATTAATATGACCGACAGCATCATGAGATGTAGAATTCTTATTCGCGTAATAATTCCGCCAACGTTCGGTATTTTTTGCTGTCTCGGCAATAGCCCTTTCATTGTAAGTCTTCCTAATATCATCATTTTCCTTCCACAATTTAGCTCCCTCCGATCCAAGTTTGCGGCAAACTTCGAAAGTCTGCTTAACATCATCAGTCTTCTTGGAAGCAATATATTCACTCCTATAAACTTGCCACCCCGATAGTTTCGATAGTTTCACAGTTTGAATCTTATTGGATAATAGAAGATATTTCGACATATTCTCTGTTAGAAATTCAACCGGACAACGACGACCAACATTCTTTAAGTCATTCAAAAGTCTAGTAAGGACGAACTCGCGGTCTTTTGTACGAGGGGAGATCGAAGGAGCAGCAGATTCAGAATCGGTAGACGACATAATATTGAGAACGTGGTGTTGTTGATGTATGTTTTTTGTATTCTTATATTTTATAGAGACAAATGACCATCATTTTTTCCAAACACATACGAAAAATAAGGGACACTCACTTTTTATTTAAGTCGATAAAAAAATGGCAGTTTTCTTGTTTTTTCTTTTCTTGTTTCTTGTTTTTTATTGTTTTTATTGTTTTTGTTATTTTATTTCTTGGGGGGGGTGACATCCTTCCATCATCGTTCTACGAATTATTATTATTATTATTATTATATATTGAAATCAGAGCATCGCGCATGTCTTTCTTTGTCGTGTCCTTATTTATTTTTGCGTGACAGAAAAGCCCGCATAAGTGATGCAGCTTCACAGGAGTCACTTTTTTTGTGTCGTTAATATCATCGACTGTTTTGACAAAGTCTGTGATTGTGGGCGTAACTTGGTTCGAATAATATTCGTGCCACTCCTCTAGGTTTCTGACATTTAGATCTGTGGCAATATCCGTATACTTCTTTATTGTATCTTCATCGACAACGGTCTTCCATTCGGTACCAGCCTCCTTTCGAAGATTACCGAAGAATTCGGCACGAAGTTTACGGCAAATATCGGGAGTCTGCTCAACACCGTCAGTCTTTTTGGAAGCAATATACGCATTCGAATTATAGTTCAGATCCTTTTTACGATTGATATAGTCTTTGCTATATATATGCCAAGCATATCTTCGCTTCAACTTGAAAGACCTAACCTTCTTTAGTTTAACATTTACAGTAGTCTGATATTTTATAAAGTTCTCGTTAATTAGATCGATGGCACTCTGTACACCAGAATCATCAGTAATATCAGCAAGCTCTTTGAGATCTCTAAGAATCAACGAGTTAATAACAAAATCTCTATCTGCGGAGCAACGGGCAGATACGACAATCGGGGCAGGCGTTTTTGTATCAGAAGCAGAAATGGTGGTGGGGTCGGGCTTGGGGTCGGATGACATTGTTGGTGACGTATCGTCTGCTTTGATTTTGTGTATGTCTTTTATTAAAGGCCGATATTCCATCATTTTTTGCAAAATACAACAAAATAATATTCGTTCGAATTGCGTTATTTAAAATATTATATATATATATATTATTATATAATGAGTGCGAAGAGAAGTCAAATTGGGATTATGATTGGAATAATTATATTTCTGGCATTAGTCATGACAATAGTAATTTTAACAGGTTCAACCGATCAGAAGAAGAAGAAGAAGAAGAAGAAGCAGGCAGATGTCGACTTGGGTTCTGAGCTTGAATATGACGTCGACTTGGGTTCTGAGCTTGAATATGACGATGACGGTTCGGAAACCGAGTCTGAATCTGAGCCTGATCCAGATCCTGAACCCGAACCTGTATGTAATCTACAAGAATATGCATCTGCAAATTCATGTGGAGATTTGACAAGTAATAGCGCGAAGGCGAAGTGTTCGCAAAGGTATGTCGTGAACGGGAATGGTGAAAAGATAAATTGCATACTGGATGGAGACAAATGTGTAGATAATGGCAAGTGCTCCGGATCTGGAGCTGGAGCTGGTTCGGGGACAGGCTCGGAAACCATCGGTATGTGTAATCTACAAGAATATACAGATGCAAATTCATGTGGAGATTTGACAAGTAATAGCGCGAAGGCGAAGTGTTCGCAAAGGTATGTCGTGAACGGGAATGGTGAAAAGATAAATTGCATACTGGATGGAGACAAATGTGTAGATAATGGTAAGTGCTTGTAAGTAAAAAATCACATAAAATATATAAAAAATGTGGTTGTCATTTGTATCATCGATAAAGAACGAGATACTTTTGATTTGGGGGTCACATCACCATACCCAAGCGATGCACAGGTTGTACAACTGAAATAGAGTCGAACAAAAAATTTGTCCAAGAATGACTGATGTTTTGTCTTTTCGTGTTCAATTATTTTATCTACATCTTTTTCAATTTCATCAACTTTTTCTTTGACAGTCGTGCCATTCGTGCCATTCGTATTTGAGGTATTTGAGAATTGTTCTATATTTTGTTCAATTTTTTGTTTCAACAACTTATCTTTCAATATATCTTCTATTTTGTTAATTCCTGAAAAATGATTTTCAGGAAGGAAGAAGTAGATGAATGCGAAGAGGAGTATTTGAGTGACCAACAATTTAAATTTAAGTGACCGTATCATTTAATATTACAAATATTATTATATGTCTTGCAAATTGGCATTCATTTTTTTATGTACTTCGCTAATCGCATCTAACTTTTCCTCACAAAATAATTTGTACTTTTGAAGTTCTATTTCAGTGATATCAATATATGTCTTAATCGTGTCATAGTCGTTGTCGAGTGAAACGAGATCTTCGTATTCCTTGATCTGCAAGATTCCCATATGTTCGGTTTTTCCGAGATAGTCAAAACCGGTTTTCATAATTGCTACAAAGTATTCACCTACTTCCGACTTACCATCCGGTAGAATAACATTCATAACATCATCTGTGATTTTAACGTAGAAAAATAGACACGTTTCCGAATCTTCCTTATCCACAAACAAAAATTTACCAGAATCTTCGATTATCGATGAATCAATATCCATCCTTATATAGACATACATATTCATATTTTGTCTTTATATTCTTAAATTCTTACCGTCAACCTCTGCGAAAAAAATATAATGTAAATTATATCAAGATGAATAAAAACATAGTATTTTCAGGTTCTTTTCTGCTAATTATTTGTATCATCCTCATTGTGAACTCAACAGATTCAAACTTTATTGAAAACTTTGGAGTGTGTAAAACATTGGATGATTCAGAAAACACATGTACCAGAATTTCAGCTAGTAAATGTAGTAAAAGCTCTGTTGTTCGTGCTGATAATAGACGCGTCAATTGTACACTTATATCACGTGGTCCTCGGGGTGTTGAAGAATGTGTTGACAAAGGCGAATGTTCGGGAGCTTCTGACTCTGACTCTGACTCTGACTCCGATTGTGGTTTTTATTATGGTGAAAGGATAAATTGCGGTTCGGAAACCGAGTCTGAATCTGAGCCTGATCCAGATCCTGAACCCGAACCTGTATGTAATCTACAAGAATATGCATCTGCAAATTCATGTGGAGATTTGACAAGTAATAGCGCGAAGGCGAAGTGTTCGCAAAGGTATGTCGTGAACGGGAATGGTGAAAAGATAAATTGCATACTGGATGGAGACAAATGTGTAGATAATGGCAAGTGCTCCGGATCTGGAGCTGGTTCGGGATCAGGATCAGGCTCTGACTCTGACTCTGACTCTGACTCTGACTCTGACTCTGACTCTGACTCTGACTCTGACTCTGAATCTGACTCTGACTCGGGGGTAGACTCTGGGGTAGACTCGGGGGTGGACTCGGGCTTAGGTCCGTACAACGAATATGTATATGATGGTCTGTACGACGAATCAGACGAATCAAATAAGAAAAAGAAGAAAAAAAAGAAAAAAAAGAAAAAAAAGGAGGATGATGCATCTATAGTCACATATTCGATTATAGCCCTTTTTTCTATAATGTTGATATTTTTTATGCTAAACTAACATCGTCAAGCTTTTAAATAAATCTGGAATATGTTTGTTCTTGATTGCCATCCTTGCCATCGGTATAGCAAGGTAGGATATGCGATACATCACAACGAGTAGAGTTAAGAGTCCAAATATGATTGACAAACAATCATCAAATATATACATTTATTAGTAACAAATGTTTTTTTTCAAATCGTTAATTTCACATAAAAATGATCGTTTTCCAAATTTAGCCTTGAAACTTAAAAGCAAACAAAACACAAGTTAAAAAAATGAACGGCGAAAACATAGATGCAGTTTTTAAGTTCCCATTTAGATTAGATACATTTCAAATCGATGCAGTTGTTGCTATTTTAGAAGGAAAAAATGTGTTGTCATTGGGACATACTGGATCTGGTAAAACATCGATCGGAGTGTTCGCAATTGCTTACACATTAAGGCAAAATAAAAGAGCGATTTTCACAACCCCAATCAAAAGTTTATCAAATCAGAAATATGGTGACTTTCAAAGAGACTTTCCCAATAACTCGGTTGGAATCTTGACCGGTGATATCAAAGTGAATCCGGATGCCGACGTTTTGGTTGCGACTCAAGAAATTATTTGTAACTTGTTGTACACAAATCTCGAATACTTTAACGATGTTGGCCTTCTTGTCATCGATGAAGCACATTATATCAATGGAGACCGTGGTAGTATATATGAACAGACTATCTCAATGTTACCAAAGCATATTAACCTTGTTATGTTGAGTGCAACGATGAATAAACCAAGAATATTAAAAAATTGGATAGAAAAAATCAAAGAAATTCCGTGCGTTGTAACATCAACCAGTTATCGACCTGTTCCGTTAAAACACAATGTGTATTATGACGAACACTTAACCGAAATCAAGAACGGAGATAATGATTTTGATGATCAGAAATATAGACGTATTTTCAATTTGTGGAAGGAAGATTCTTTGAAAAGATTGAAAGATAAGGATTCTGTAAATACGAAATTCAAAAAATTCATAGATGTTCTTCTCGACGAAGAACTATTTCCATCTCTATTTTTCAACTTTTCGCGGAAAGGATGTGAGAAGTTTGCGAAGATGATCGAAAGGACATTGATATCGGGTAAGGAACAAACTGAAGCTATAAATCTATTTGACTACAATGTTAAAAAATATCTCGGAGAATCTGGATTACAGTCTCCACAGTATTGGATGTTACGTGAATTTATATCAAAGGGTGTATGTGTACATCACTCCGGACTTATCCCAATTTTGAAAGAAATCGTTGAGATATTGTTTGATAAGAAGTATATCAAATTGCTTTTCGTGACCGAAACATTTTCAGTTGGAATTAATATGCCAACTAAATGTGTCGTGTTTTCCGAATTGCAAAAATTTGACGGGAAGTGTCAACGAATTCTGAATCATACGGAATACGTTCAGATGGCCGGGCGTGCGGGGCGTCGTGGGAAAGATGTTATTGGAAACGTCATTTATTTTCAGATCTCAAATAGAAACATGCTAACAACAACAGAGTTCGCTCAAATCGTACGTGGTTCGAGCGCATTGGTTACTTCAAGATTCGACGTGGACGCAAAATATATTCTACGATGTATCGATAACGACAAAAATATTGAAGAAGAGTTCAAAAATACGTTGTTATCAAACGAGATTGACAGTTCTGTTATTGGGATTGAACACGAGATAAATAACATTATACGAAAACTCACCAATGTCCGGAAACTCCAAATTGACAACAAAGTTTTCAAAACATATAGTGAAATACAAAAATTAGAGCAGCAAAAATATATTGTAAAACCAAAGAAACGCAAGACAATACAAATCGAGATAAACTCGTTAAAAATTGAAATTTCAAAAACAGATATTCGAAATATTGAAGTTGAGAAAAGTCTGCTTTTCGAAAAAAAGAAACTTGAAAATCAACAGGACGATACTTCGAACTATGTCAAAAATTCAATTATAATAAAAACAGACGAGTTGAAAAAACATGGATATATGACTATCGATGGTAAAATGACTTTGAAAGGCAAAGCAGTATGTTGTGTGAATGAGTCAGATGGGTTTCTGATTGTTGAGTACCTTCAAAATTTATTTGCAAGTTACAACCAAAAATTTTATACAAAGGATGATATGATTTATATAATACCGTTCGTCATTGGGTCTCTTATTGATGACCGCAACTTGCATAATATAGACGATAGTTCGGCTATTGTAGATGAAGTTTTCAAGGAAAAAACACGAATCGATAATGTGAAATACGAAATCGATTTACTTAAGAGATTACATGAAAGATTTCAATCTGAAGACACTATTTCAGCTATATTCGGCGCATGCGTTTATCTATGGCTTGAAAAGAAGTCGTTTAACGAAATTCAACAACAAATTCATGTTGATATTTATGAAGGTAACTTCGTAAAGAACATATTAAAGATATATAATATGTGCGAGGAAATGTTACGGATTATTGAAATATTTTCAATATCACCCGAAATATATGAAGTTGTTAACGACATCAAATCAAACCTGCTTCGAGACATCGTAACATGTGACTCGATTTATATAAAATCTGCATAAAAAATATATGTATATATAATACAATGGCCATGTTAATAAGTACTCGATCTAAGAATAGCATTTATCTTTTTTTAATCTTTGTGATGTCTAATGTTTTATCAATTATTCTTACATACGTCTTGACAGAGGAGTATCGTAGAAAAAAATGGAGACGAAATGACGAAGACGAAGTCGAAGACGAAGACGAAGACGAAGTCGAAGACGAAGACGAAGACGAAGACGAAGACGAAGACGAAGACGAAGACGAAGACGAAGACGAAGACGAAGACGAAGACGAAGACGAAGGCGAAGGCGAAGACGAAGACGAAGACGAAGGCGAAGGCGAAGGCGAAGACGAAGACGAAGACGAAGGCGAAGGCGAAGACGAAGGCGACGAAGAACGTAAGAAGAAGAGGAAAGTAAGAAGAAGAAGAAGAAGAAGAAGAATAAAAAAGGAGACTGACGAGGTCGAAGACGAGGTCGAAGACGCATCTCTCGTGGTCAAAGCTCACGAAGGTGATATAGTTGAAAAAGAGGTCGAAGTTGTCGAACATTTCGATCAAATGACATCAGTACATAAAGTTGAACCTAAAATGTCGTCTATTAAACATAAACGGTCAATTGAGTCTCGAACTACACGCTTCAGTGCAATGAATTGAATGCATTTTGCTTAAAAATTGTAACTGTTGTTTTTTTGAAGAAATATGCAACGGTATTGAATTACCAATTGTCGAGTCATTTTCATCCGAATAAATGAACATTGGGTATTTCAAAGTGTATGAAAATTCATTGATACTGCACATATCGCACAACATATACAATCCTGAACTAAAACAATCAGCCCGCGGCAGTATACTTTTATGCATCATTTGTTTTACAATTTCACCAGCAGCTTGGCGTGTTATCAAGTACGATAAAGTTCCGGAGCTTTTACAAGAACGATATCGAAAAAACAAATCCATGTCCTTAAATTTTGTTTCAATCGACTGTAAAATGCACGCCAACTGAACTATTCCAAAATCTTTTGGAGCTTTATTAGGAATATCGTCAATCGTAAAAGTCCAAAATTGTTCGAACTCAAAAGTTAAATCATCTTCACAAATTATTGCGTATTTATCATTTGTTTCAATTAAAAATTTCGACATTGCCAGGAGATGACTAATTGTGCACGCACGCTCTAGATTGGCTTTCGTTTTTTGTTCATTTGGAGGAACAAATGCATCAACCCGATAATTTTCGATATTCTTTTCCTTAAAGATCCGTTCAATTGTTGCACGCCTCTCAATGTGCTGTTCACAATTGATCCAAAAAAACTTCATTTATTGCTTTTTATTTTATAAAGTTGTCTTTAAGTTTTACACGAAATTCGTCGCATTTGGTTGTGGTAGTGAAAAATAAGGAACATTTTGAAAAATGATGGAAATATGTCTTCGAATTTAATATATAATAATAAAAATATATAATAAAATGTTCAGTATCCCAATTGAAGTTAGTAAACGCGTAAAGATTCCATTTCGAACTGAGTGTACCTTCAATATCAACAATAGAAAGCGTTCACGTGGTGATGATGAAAATGAGACCGAAAAATATGAGAAATATGAGAAATATTCTAAAATTGAAAGGGAATTGGTTGTTTATCGTGTTGGAATCACATCGTAAGAAAACCCCTAAACCAAAGGAAAGTAAGTCGTCAGCAAATAAATATTATGTTGTTGGTGCATTTTTTTATTATTTTGATATCTGTTCAATATCAACTTCAATTATTTCCCCGAATGTTATTACCTTAATATCGTATGTGATGTAGTAATTAAAATTTATATCTATTATTTGGTTTCGAGGATCATCGCTGTTTATCATTTTGAGGGTTAACCGGTGCAGAAAGTTTAGGGAAGGGTTCGAACATGGGGGTTCAAAAAACAGGCTGAGGGTTCAAAAAACAGGGGGAGGGTTCAAAAAACAGGGGGAGGGTTCAAAAAACAGGGGGAGGGTTCAAAAAACAATGCGAGGGTTCAAAAAACAGGGGGGGTGTCAAAAACAGGTGTTAAGTTCAAGTTTGGTTTAAGTTTGGATACGCCCTATTTGAGAAAATCACCTTTTTTTCTCAAATAGGGCGTATATGCTAATAAAATCATCATTTTTATTTACCGTTATATAAATTCATGATTATTAAGGTGATTTATGAAATTTATGAAATTCTATTCAGTTGGTTTTATGCGAGTGTCCTTATTTTTATTTAGGTTTGATATTCAACCTTATTTACCTTTCCAAGCATAACCAATGAATTGGAGTCCATTACAGCGATTCTACCAAGACCTGGTGTGTTTTCGAAAGTCTCGAGAAATAAAGGCTTGCTTGGTTCAAATATAACTTCAGCTGTATCCCCTCTCTCCATAAAACCGGGATCCTCGATTTTCTGGTTTCCGGTTTTCTTTCCAATCTTCCAATTGATCTTCACCATCTTACAGGCGACCTTTGCCGTTCTTACGTGAATTATAGGGCAAAACCCCGATTTGAGCTGACCCGGATGATCCTGTACATTTACCATCGCGTTGAATTTATATACGGACATACAAACTCCTTCGGTGGTTTTATAAATAACATCACCCGCCTTTGGCATATTTTCTTTTGTGATACCTTTAATGCTCATGCCAATATTGTCACCTGGTACACACTCCATATACTTTTTATGATGCATTTCCATTGAAAACATTTTGCAACCTGTCAGATTTGAATGTGTAAAAGACAATTGATCATCAACCTTGGCAATACCCTGCTCAATGCGTCCGGTGATAATTGCACCAACTCCCTTGATATTGTACACACCCGATACAGGAATACGAAGTGGTCCATCATGATTGCGAACTGGAGGTTTCACAAATTTCTCAAGAGCGTCGAGAAGTGTCACTCCCTTTATCTGCGTCGTAGGATTGACATTAGCGCACCAACCATCGAACCAGGGCATTTTATTTGTCTCAGTGACAAGATTTTCGCCGCCAAATCCCGAATACGGAATAAAAGGACATTTTTTTGGTTTCATACCGGATTGTTGCAACATAAGGCTCATCTCCTTTTTTATTTCTTCAAACCGCCCCTGTGACCAATTACAAGAATCCATCTTATTTACACCAACGATTACTTGTTCAATACCAAGTAATGCAAGAAGACGTGTATGCTGACGTGTCTGACCCTCGACCTCGCCGGTAGCACGATTTCCCTTTGCGATTGCGGCCTCGAAACCACCCTTTTCAGCGGGTACTAGGATCATTGCTGCATCAGCTTGTCCTGCACCCGAAATCATATTCTTCACGTAATCACGATGACCGGGTGCGTCGACGATACTATAATGATATGAATCTGTGTAGAACTCTTTCGTCGAGCAGTTAATAGTTACACCACGTTCACGTTCTTCTTTGTGTGAGTCCATGTAATACGCAAAGGCAAACGACGACTTGCCATTTGCATCGGCTTTTTCCTGTAGTTTCTGCATATCGCGTGCATTGATACCACCAAGTTTGAAAATAAGATGTCCCGTTGTTGTCGATTTACCGGCGTCAATGTGACCCGTCACAACGAGCGAAATATGTTTCTTGTCGCGTTGAGCCATAGTAAAGATGAATAATATAAATAATTTGATAGTTCTTTTTGGGTTATGTGTACAACAAATATCATCATTTTTTTCGAAAAAAAATACGAATAAAAAATCCAAAAAAAAACCCTTCGTTCAATCTTATTTAAATCTTCATAGTGTTCAGTAAATTCATGGAATATGTTAAATCTATGTTCTCACGTGTAACGAAACTTGGCATGTTTCGTGCAAAATAATATTTTATCACGTTTAGTTCGTGTTCTTCGATTTTATTTTGTGATTCGAGATAATTTCCGGTTTTAAACGCATTCCAAATAAATTCTTCAATTTTTGTTTGAATTAGACTTTCAAATGCCATATAACAAATTGAAGCAATGTTGCTGTATACACATATTCCGTCGTTATTGTATATGTGATCTGCATTCGGCAATTTTTGTATTGAAACATTTGAAAATATGCCACACCTTGTTTCCAAGTCAACTTGAAGTATGCAAATTTTTTTGATAATTTCGGGCAAGTTTACTAAATCTTTTTCGGACCTACATGTCATGCAAATGTTAATTTTTTTATAAATCGAGCTCCAATGATTCGAATATGAAACATCGTGACAACATACTGAACAATAAACCATTTTTCTAATTCTAATTCGTATCATTTATTGATATCATTTTTATTTTAATTCAACGTGTTTCTTTTTTTCGGTTACTAAGTGAATTTGTGTCCTATTTACCTATTTACATATTTACTCATATACTATAATGAAATAATAATATCCATGTAATATATATAAAATATATAAAATGCCTGGAGTGTCGAAGAAGTCGAATAAGTCCAACACGCTCCGTCGCAAACCCCGCGCTAAGAAGAATACCCGTCGGGTGACCAAGAAGAAGGGAGGAATGAATATTTCCGATCTGAATGTGCTTCCACCTGACATAACCCGTTCAATTCAGGGTTTCGTGAAACCGGCCTTGACAAATACAACTATCCGCGTTGCCGTTCGAGGATATTTGGCGGGCGGGAAGGATAAAGAGAAGGTCGTTTCAAAATACGGTGATATAAGTAATTGGGATGTGTCCAAGGTGACGGATATGAGTCGTATGTTTGCTGGTGCGAAAAAATTCAACCAGCCGCTCAATAATTGGGATGTGTCCAAGGTGACGAATATGAGTGATATGTTTCGTGGTGCGACAAATTTCAACCAGTCGCTCACTAATTGGGATGTGTCCAAGGTGACGACTATGAGTCGTATGTTTAGAGATGCGAAAAATTTCAACCAGCCGCTCGATAATTGGGATGTGTCCAATGTGACGACTATGAATTGTATGTTCTATTATGCGACAGATTTCAACCAGTCGCTCAATAAGTGGGATGTGTCCAAGGTGACGAATATGAGTGAGATGTTTGATGGTTATGCGACAGATTTCAACCAGCCGCTCAATAATTGGGATGTGTCCAAGGTGACGGATATGTATGCGATGTTTGCTGGTGCGACAAATTTCAACCAGCCGCTAAATAATTGGGATGTTTCCAAGGTGACGAATATGCGTGATATGTTTGCTAGTGCGGAAAATTTCAACCAGCCGCTCGATAATTGGGATGTGTCCAAGGTGACGAATATGCGTGATATGTTTTGGGTTGCGAAAAAGTTCAACCAGCCGCTCAATAATTGGGATGTGTCCAAGGTGACGAATATGAGTCGTATGTTTGCTAGTGCGAAAAAATTCAACCAGCCGCTCAATAATTGGGATGTGTCCAAGGTGACGAATATGAGTGATATGTTTGCTAGTGCGACAAATTTCAACCAGCCGCTCAATAATTGGGATGTGTCCAAGGTGACGAATATGCGTGCGATGTTTGCTTATGCGCCAAATTTCAACCAGTCGCTCGATAATTGGGATGTGTCCAAGGTGACGAATATGCATGATATGTTTTATTATGCGACAAATTTCAACCAGCCGCTCACTAATTGGGATGTGTCCAAGGTGACGAATATGTA
>Ga0209090_10000325_pt1 | contig 29453 bp, 27 predicted proteins | sample ArcticOcean_MG_C_9_FD_187432 | JGI IMG/M metagenome (GOLD analysis project Ga0209090, IMG submission 187432) | Marine microbial communities from western Arctic Ocean - ArcticOcean_MG_CB2_152 (SPAdes) (version 2) | ecosystem: Environmental > Aquatic > Marine > Oceanic | place: Arctic Ocean... | reverse complement strand
ATCGACGACGTTCGTGGTGTTTGGTCACAGTACCTTCTTCAAGGAAATGGTCGGGAGGAGTTTGAAGAACTGCGAAGTCGCGTCCATACAGTTATAATACTAATTAGAAAGAGAGAGAGAGAGACAGGAGGGGATATATTTTATTCATAGCACTCACATCTGAAATAGAGAAAAGAATGAGAATTCATCACAAAACACACAGACACACAAAGAATACTAATAATGTTTCGAACGGTTTCCTCCCAACTGGCAGGACCATCGCAAACGACACCGTCGTCCTCCCACTCGTTTCGTAAACAACGCGAGCACTATTGTTCTCATAATCAGAACAGGAAAAGCAGAAGTAGGGATTTCTCCTACGTCGTGACGTCGTCGTCAAAGTCTTCGGTTAAAGAAGAAGAAGAAAAGGAAAAAGAGTACGATGGTGAGTATCAACGACAGCAAATAAACCGCCGTCAAATGACGCTCTTATCGACCATTCTTGCTTTTGTCTCGACCACGGTGTCGACCGAGAGAGCGTTTGCGGCTGTCACAAAAAGCAGTCTAACCGACGAAGAAGTATACGACTTGCAATCCGTCGCTGCGGATGCCTACAACCGACAAGATTTTACGAAAGCCAAAGAGGCTTTGACGAAACTGATTGAAAACGAACCAGAATCGGCATCCTGGTTGGAAGGCAGAGCGCAAGTGTTAGTGGACCAGAAACAGTTTAAAGAAGCGATTAGTGATTACTCGAGATGTTTAGAGATTATTCCGACGAAGGATTTAGGAGCAGAGGCGAGGTTGCGAGCGGGGAGAGCGCTTGCGGAGGAAGGAATATACCAATGGGAACCGGCGTTGGTGGATTATAACCGAGCGCTGGAGCTGGCGACTACGGCAGGATTCAGACCAGACCCGTACGTTTTGAACTCTCGAGGGAACGTGAGAGGTTCTTTGAATGATTGGAAAGGGGCGAAGGAGGATTACGAAGGAGCTTTTGCCGCGTTTCAATCCGCGAGCGGCTTCCGCAACGGGAGCTCGACAACGCAAAGATTGGACGGTGCCATCTACGCGCGATCGAACGCGGCTTTGGCGACCGCGGAATTAGGTGACGCAGATTCAGCAATCAAAGAACTCGAGGGTCTCGTTCGAAGAGCTCCGAATTCCACGGACGTTCGCGCTGCGCTCGCGGCGTTGTATTGGGAACAAGGCAAAAGAGAAAGCGCCGAGGATTTATGGAACGACGCGTGTGGTTTATACTTTGGGTGTGCGCAATATAAAGATTTGGATTTCGTGAGACGCATTCGTCGTTGGCCACCTTCCATGGTGAGTAGATTAGAGAATTTCTTGCAAGTACGTTAATATTACTTTGAATTCGGAAAAACTAAGTTCCCGTCGATGATGATTATAAAAGTGTCTTCTCCATCTTCGTCCTTCCGTACTTCCCGTGTTCTCTTTTACCGACCAAACAACACGCAAAGAAGTCGTTCAAACATTTTTCCGCCTTACCCTCGTGCACTCGTTCAAATCCGAACCGCGCGTAAAGTCTCTCGGCTGGATTCGCGTTCAGCACCTCTAAGGTCAGTTTCTTTTTATTCAACTTTCGAGCGAGTGCTTCCGCGTGCTCGAGTAATCGACCACCGACACCTTTCCCTCGCGCCTGGGAGGAAACGCAAAGCGTCGAGACGTACGCTTCTTCTGGTTTTGGTGTGTGTATAAAATCGTCCGAGCTCGTTCGCGGATACTCCGTCACGGATACTTTTACGCACCCGATAACGACGCCGCCGCCCAAATCGCTTTCACCGTTTTCGCCTAAAACTTCGACGGCAACTATAACAGTCTCTAAACTTTCCGGATGCAATCGATAAAATCTCGCAAACTCTTCCAGAGTCCCCAAGCAGTTCGAAAACGAGATGCAGTTACAGAAATCTTTGCTCGCGTAAAAAGTATTCAGCAATTCGTTGCAGCTTTGAAAATATGTTTCCGAGAGCGGTTGGTAGTAAATCATTTCTTCTGGCGTTGTTTGTGTGTCTTTACTCTAGATCGCTTCAAAAGGACTCCTACTCCTGGGCGATAAATTCGCGTACTCTTCCGGCGATATCAACTTCTTCATGCTCAGAGCGTGTATTTTATCCATCTCTCTCTCCAACGCTTTCGTCACCAGTCTTTGTTTCGTCAAACTATTTTTACCTTCGAATTTCGGACTCACGCAAAATTGTATCTCAAACGCGCTTCCGCACGATCCAGAGGTGTCTACGATGGATACGTGCGATGCTTCCAGGTGCGACTTTAAGAGTTCTTCTATTTTGGCTACCGATGACATTCTTTCTTTTCTTCGTCTTCTTCTTCTTACTATGTGTTTGTGGTTGTGCGTGTGTTTCTAATGAAGAATTCATAAGCTTGTGATTTACATTCCCCTACGACTGACGACAAAAGAGTCTTTTTTAGGTGTTGTGACATACTCGTATACGTCACAACGGACAGAGGAGCGATGTCCTCCCACGAAGAACATCCAGACGCGCACTTATACGAGTCCGACCGACAGCTCTTTCGCGACCGGATTAGAGAAAATACTACTACGAACAACAGTAACGACCTGTTGGCGACCCATCGGAGAGAGACACGGGCGTTATTATACGCCTCCGATGCGAGTTTATTTTCCCAAGGCGCAGATTTGTGGCTCTCGGACCGGCTGTTGTACCGAACGAAACGAGATTTTGATTATGAAAGTTTACGGAGAGATGTGGAGAGATTGAGAACGGAGAGTGGTTTCGTGTTTCATCGTGCGAGGACGACGAGGAGCGAGAGCAGACGAGGATGTAATAGTAGTAACAGCGGTGACGGTGAAGAAGTTGCTCACTTTTCTGAGTGCGCAATCTGTTTGGCGGAGTTCGCGAACGGCGAACGGTGCATAAAATTAAAGTGCAAACACGTGTATCACGAAACGTGCATAGTAAAAACGTTAGAGAGGGAGAAACGGGAGTGTCCTTTGTGTAGGAGCAAGGATTTGTGAGTGAGTGTAGCTATCGATTGTATCATAAGAGTTGTAACGCCGCGCGGCAAAGCTTAATAAAAAAATGCTATCTATCTATCTATTATTCTCAGCTTTAACTAACTCGTCATGGAGAATATTAATCAAACCAATCGGATTGTCGCTATGAACCCAGTGTCCAGCTCTTTCCAATACGTGATAGCTTACTTTCTCCTCCTGTTTCAGTATCTCGATGCGCTTCATCGCGTCTGGCTTCCAATCGGATGACTTTTCAGCCTTTACGATGTGGACGTGCACGTCATCGTGATCTTTCTCTTCCAGCGCGTGCCACAAAGCAGTTTGTTGAAAGCTTTCGTATAAGTCTCTCAATATTTTTCTGTCAAATTGCCACGTCAGGCTCGTTGTAGTCGTATCGTCGTTACCTTCTACATGCGCGCCGCCGGGTTTGGCGAGAACGAGATTGGAGCCGAGCCAATCGATAATACCGCTGGATATTTGTAACGGCGCTAACTGGGCTTTTAGATACTCCCTATTTGGAACAACTTCTGGTAACTTCTCCGTCGCTTTTAAAATAAATTCCGCCCCGAACATATCCTTCTCCACTTCATACGGTACCGAATCTAGCGTAAATACCAACCGTCGTTTTTTTGCGCTCGACGACGACAACGACGACAACGATTGACTATATTCTAACGCTATCTTTCCTCCTAGCGAATGCCCAATGACAACATCCGGAACTATTTCGTGATGTTTACTGTATCTTTCGATATCCTTCGCAGCATTTATAATCGTGTGTGGCGCGTGATCGTGAAATCTCGGCGAATTTCCGTGGCCTCTTATGTCAATCAAGTGAAAGCGAAACGCAGTTTTGGGTAGTGATTCTCTTAACTTTTCCGAGAGCATAGTGATCGGTCCCCGCCAGTTCTTTCCTTGGCCCATTAACCCGTGCAGAACGTACACGTTCCTTTTGTCCTCTTCGTCGTCGTTTATCACGCGCGTAGTTCGGATTATCTGAGAAGCGAGCACTTTGTTGGTGGTGGTGTTTACAGTTGAGTACGAAGTCGACGCTCCTCCCGCGTCAAAAGCGACGCTGCTTTTAACGGCAGCGGTGGTTTTTTCATGAACACTGTCTCCAAAAACGCACGGAGGAGAAAGTGCGGCAAAGAATCTCTTCTTCACCCCATGCTGCCGCCGCGCGAGCATGAGTGTCGTGAGTATTGTGCGTGTTTTTGCGTTTGTGGAGATTCGTTTTGTTTTGTTCAGTGTGTTGAAAAACTTGTACAATAAAAAAGATCTACAACAGTGTATGAGTACATGTAGCTGTCTTTTGTGTGTGTCTTTGACTCTTCTCCTTCTCTTCATCTTTCTCTTCTTCTTTTTTTGCAACTCATCTCCCAACGAGTCGCTCGAGCACGTGAACCGCCCCGTCTCTGAGTTTCTGCAACGGACTCTGCTGTCGTTCTTTTTCTTCGCCGCTGAAATCCCAACCTTCTTCGTCGAGCGCTTTTTGCACCGCTGCTGGATCATCTATACTCTTCGCCATCTGCAATCGAGTGACTCCCTTGATTGACGCATTTGGTGCTTTCTTCCTGAACAACGCGACCAAAACTTTGCGAGGGAGAAGTAGCGCATTTGCGTTCGCACCCGCACGAACCATGATTCTTTTGTGTTTGTATCGCACATCTTCAAAGTTCAATCCGGTGAAAAGCCCGTTGTGGAGAGCTTCGTCGAGCACGATCTTCTTCCATCTCCCGTAGCCATGCTTTTCGACACCATCTAAAAGTCTCTCGTCATGTTCCTCTGCGTTCCACGCCAAAAACTTCTCGTCTCTCTTTCTTTTTTGAGCTTCTTCTTCCTCTTCCTCCTCTTCCTTTTCCTCTTCCGATTCTTCTTGTTCTTCTTCTTGTTCATCTTCTACTTCTACTTCTTCTCCTTCTTCTCCTTCTTCTTCTTCTTCTTCTTCTTCTTCTTCTTCTTCTTCTTCGTCCTCCTCCTCCTCTTCTTCTTCTTCTTCTTCCTCTGGAGGAGGAAATTCGTACGGATCGTCGTTCTGCAATTCTGTGTCGAACTGGATGTCCCGCGCGTTCACAGTTTTGCCGCCCTTTCTCCCGTCTATTTTGATTTTTATCTTTTTGAATATCTCCGGCTGTCTTTCAGCGTCGTTGTTCTTCGCCGTCGCGCCGAATGGTCGTTTCTTATTGTCCTTCGCAAAAATGTTCACATTTTTTGGAGTGACGATTCTGTTTGGCGTTTGTTCGAACTCGTGCTCGCTATCATCGTCGTCTTCTGAATCTTCACCACCTCTGATGCTCTCGAGGTTGCGTTCCAAGTCTTTGTCCGCTCGTATCAGTATTTTATCCTCGTCCAAATTTGGGGAATACTTCTCGTGCGAAATATCCATGCTCGCCTCTTGTAAAAACGTGGGTCCCAACGCTACTTTCGCTCGTTTATAGTACGCTTTTAGCTCCTTCAAAAGCTCGTTCACGCTATCTTCAAAGTGCGTTCCTGTTATTCTGCTGTTCTTGCCGCTCCACACCAGTTCATCCGTTGAGTTCAAGTTATCTTGAAGTTGCTTCCCTGGACTCAGCGGCCCGTCCCCGCCGAACGTGTCCAAGTCAAACTTTTCCGTCGTCTTCTTACTATTGTCCGTATTGATGCGCTCAATCTCCAGCAATCTTTGCCCAATCTCATCTAGCCACCCTAACTCGTCTCTGACCCCGTCCATTTTCCCTTGCGGCGTCTCCTTTAACTCCGCGTACACTTGAGACTCCCACACGCGTTTGAACTCGTTCAGTTGTCTCTCGATTACCAACTGCACCATGTGCGAAACAAACGCCAACGCCATGATTTTCTTGTGCGGACGCATGCGTTCGTCCAATTTCTCTTCTCCTTTCAAATCCACTGTGTATAAAATCTTCAACAAAATCGGATACAACTTCAACGACCGTTCCTGCCAATCCCAATTGGCTCCGTCCTCCCCACAAACGTATTTCATTTCCTCCAAAAGTATTCGGATTGTTAAAACTCTCGGTATACCCAACGAAGGATCGTCCTCGTCTAATTGCTGCGTCGCAATCTTGCAATACTCAACTTTCAACGACCACGGAACGCTCTCGCTGTCCGTGATAAACTCGAGCATCCAGAGAATTTTCAACCGCGTTCGACTGACAGATTCGTTCAGTTGTTCTTTTAACGAGAGGGGTTTCTTTTTTTTAACAATTTTAGGAGGAGGAGGAGGAGGAGATGGACTCACTGCTCGCTCTGGTGGATCGACGACCGCAGCCGGAGGGTCAACCACCACCCGCGAGTTTCGCGGCAGGGCTTTACTCGAGGGTCCTCGCTTCGCGGTTTGCTTCACGCGCACCATCTTTGTCTTCTTCTTCTTTCTCTTCTCCTCCTCCTCTGCTTAAATTATATGAATTTTGTGTGTGTGAGATGTGAATAGTTTTCGAGTGAAGACTTGTGAAACCTCCGTTTTTGTTGCTTTTTTACCTCATGAACCAGAAACCTAAATTTCGCCTATTTTTTTCTTTTTCTCTCTTCTCTCTCTGCTTCCACACAAAGATGATGCACTTTTCATCAGGATGAGTTTAATAAGTAAACTTAAAGAGCACCCGTTTAGCATCTCAAAGAAGAAGACGCGAAACACACCAAAATGAAGAGAAGAGAAACTTAATTATAAAACATAAAATGAGCCTTCGAAGCAGAGGAGCAACTGTTAAACGCGCGTTCGTGTTTCTCGTTTCGACCGTCGCGACGTATTCTATTTTGCATTATTTAGGGGGACTGGAGGGTGAAGAAGAAGGTGATTTTATTACGTCGCACGCGTCGTCATCATTCGACGACGTCGACGACGCGCATCCTCACAACATTCGAGACGAGTTGCAGAGTAATAGCGGTACCGATACTGATAGTAATGTTTTCATGTCCTCCGCGTCACCTTCTCCTTCTCCTCCACCGCCTGTGCCACCGACAACAACAACAAAAGAAGAAGAAAAGAAATGGTCCCATTCCACATCCATGAGGCGAAAACCAACCGCGGAGGAAATAGAACAAGGTAAGGGCAAATTTCACGTCATGCTGACTGCAAACGAGCAATCCTACGTCGCTTGGCAATCTAGAATTATGTATCAGAGATACTTGAAACTGTTGAGCAGCGAAGATTCGGGCGCGTTTGGCGGGTTTACGAGAGTGTTGCACAGCGAACGCGCGGATAATTTGATGGATGAAATTCCAAGCGTGGTAGTTGATCCGTTACCTAAAGGTGTCGATGAAGGGTATGTGGTTTTAAATCGGCCATACGCAATCAAGCAGTGGTTGGAGAAGTATAATTTCGCGGAAGAGTATGTCTTCATGACCGAACCGGACCATTTATATTTAAGACCGATTCCGTTGTTGGCGCAACCAAAACTCGCCGCTGCTTTTCCGTTCTTTTACATAAATCCGAAAGATCCGAAGTTCACACCTATTGTACAAAAATTTAACAAAGTAAACGCGGATTTGAAAGATTTTGCGCCGATTGGGAATTCGCCGGTGATGATTCACAAGGATGAACTGAAGAAAGTCTGTACGGTTTGGGACACTTTAGCGATTAAAATGAAACAGGACCCGGAAACTAACTCGGCGTTCGGTTGGGTCTTAGAAATGTGGGCGTATAGCATCGCCTCCGCGCAAGTTGGCGTGAAGTACGATTTAGTTCCGGAATTCATGTTGCAACCGCCATGGGATAAAACCGAAGAAGTTCCGGGTGGTAAGAAAGGATACATTCTTCACTATACGTACGGCCAAGATTTCAACGAAAAAGGAAAGTTTACCCCAGGTAAAGTTGGAAAATGGCATTGGGATAAGAGAGATTTCACGTGGAAGAAACCTCCGAAAGAAGGCTTTGAGATGCCGCCAGAAGGGACTCACCCTTTGACCATCAAGCTGATGGAAATGATAAACGACGGGATACGTTCCATCCCGAATTGGTAGTTTTAGAGTATTAGTCATGTGGAAAGAGAGAGAGCTGCCTAGTTCATATAGATTCTTACTGCACGTGCTCCTTGCGCATTCGTTCGCCCTCTTCCATATCTCTTTTCACCAGAAGACTTATTGAAGACCAAATTTTTTTATAATCACTAATTATAACCACCACAACCTCTTTCTTTCTTGGAACACACGCCGCCGCAAAGAGAGAGAGTGAGTGAGAGCGAAATCTAGAAGAAGAAGATGATGAATCAACATCTTCTGTAATGTGAACGCAGAGGCAATTGCAAGAGGAATACCAAACAAACAGTAAAGGGAAGAAAAAGAGAGAGAGAGAGAGAAGGAGAAAGTCGTTACGAGATAAAGAAGAGATGGAGGAAGATTTATTTCTAAAGCGAGAAGTTTTAGAAAAGTTACGGCGAAGAAACGAAGAAGAAGTCCTTCCGTTCGTAGAGATCTTCGCGTCTCACAGGAAAGCGCGCAAACGATGCGAAAAGTTACAGCACGAGGTTCAACAGTTGAGAAATAAAACCGCAGAGTTGAGCGGGAAAAATGTTGGACTGATGAGTGCTTTAACGAGAGCGCAAGAAGAAAACGCGAAAGCGAAAACGAGCAAAGAAAATTCCGCGAAAGTCTCGAGATTGCAAGAAGAACTGACCGAGGCGCACAAGAAAAATGTGGAAGTTATGGAAATGGCATCGACTGCGAATCGCGAAAAAGAGAAAGCAAAGACTGAGTTGGAAACGACGTCGAACGAGTTAAAAAACGCGAAAGCGGCGTTGAAAAATTTACGCGAGTCGTGCGCAAACTTGGAGAATGAATTGAAAACGGCGCAGAAAGCGGCGGAGATCGCCGGAGCAGAAGCGGAAGAGAGGAAGGAAGATAAACTGACAGCAATCGCGCGCGTAGAAGAATTGAAAAAGGAAAATCAACAACTCGTGGAAAGAGTGATGGAGATGAAAATGAAAGAAGCGGAGAAGATGAACGAAATCAATGAGTTATACGAAGACTTGCAGAGACAAAAGAAGGCAAGCGAATTGAAATCGATTGCGAACGAAATGAACGCGACGGCATCCGCAAGTATGCGTGGTCTATCGTTGGATTCGTCCTCGTCTCCTGGTTTTGGAGATTCGTTCGCGGGAAGTATTCCGAGTCGAGAACAGTTTCACTGTCAGGCGAATCAAGGCGCGACTCATCGAGTGTCTTTCTTCAGATCGGGTGAAATATTAGGAACGTGTGGAGACGACAAGCGCGTCGCATTGGTGAATGCAAATTCAGGGCAAGTTTCTTCGTATTTAGATTGTGCTTTAGGAAGTCTTTTGGATCTCTCATTCTCCCCGGATGATAACTTCTGTTTGGGATGCGGCACTGATAAAGCTATTCAGCTCTGGGAACTATCGAGTGGACGCGTGCGACATCGAATGACTGGACACGCGGATAAAGTCGTCGGTGTGGAATTTTGTCGCATGGATAAGCAAAGAGCGATTTCGTGCTCGCACGATCGAACCATTCGAGAGTGGGATTTACACAAAGGCATATGTTTGACCTCTACGCCGTGCGCTTCAAACGTGAACACGGTCGTGTATGGGGACACTTCCCAATTCGTCTTGAGTGGTCATTTAGACGGTGGTGTGAGGATTTGGGATCTGCGATCGCGCGGTGGACTATCTACAAATGAGAAGAAAGCTGTTCACGAGCAGCAAGTAACCTCGATACAGCTGTTACCAAACGAACGCGAAATTTTGACATGCGGGCGTGACAACGTGATTCGAATATTAGATTGCAGAACGCTCGAGGTTTCCGCGGAATTCTCTGCTTCGAATTTCCGCGTTGGAACGAATTGGACGAATCCATCTTTTTCGCCTAATCAATCGCATATCGCTTGCGGCGGCGCAGATGGAGCCGTTTTTATCTGGTCGGCGACCGATCGCGTGCTGAGAGCGACGTTGCGGAAGCACAACGCTGTCGTCGCGACGACCGCATGGAGCCCATCTGGATTAGCGAGTTGCGATAAAAACGGGAAATGTATCTTATGGAGTTGATCGCTTATATTAGAATCTAGTACAGTTAGCATATTATATAAGATTACGAACACTATTGTTTTTTTTTCAAAGAGAGTGTCAAATTAAAGAGCGCTAATGGTTGAAATATCCTCACTGGTCGAGAGCAACGTCTTCATGGATTGAAGGTTCTCCGACCAATTCGACAGGCTATTTTTCAACTCGCTCCATTGGTCCCTCCCAAACACTCTTTGCGTGGCTCGAGTGATTATGCACACCTCTCTGACTTGATCCAATTTTCCGTCTACTAAACCGGAAGAGATGCCGCGAACAACCCACTCTTCGCATTCTTTCGAGTCAATCTTCAACTTGTCGCAAATTTCTTTGTACGAGACTTCACCCCCACCGTTTCGAATGCCACCTAACGACATTAATCGCATTTTCGTCAGCGTTTCCTCCTCGTTCAAACCGAGATCTTTCAAAACTGCCCCGTTGCTCTTCGCAAACGCCAAGTAATCCGAAACGTCTTTCGTTAAAAATATTTCCAACAACTCAAATACCTTCCCGTTGGACGATTTCAACGCTTGAATGGCTTTATAATCCAGCAAATCGCAGCTAAAGCTTGTTTTCAAGCGGATGAAACTCGCGATGGCATCTTTGGCCGCCGCTGAAGATTCTCCGAGAGCGCTTTCGCTGTTTTCAAACGTTGCCAAATATTTCAACATAAACTCCATCGCCTTCTCCTCTTTACCACCCATACCGCTCAATAAATTCGCAATCTCTAAATACACGTTTCTCTCCGACCCGTTGTTATTATTCATCTGTTTCCACTCCTCCATGGACTCCTCCACGTGTTCGACTAAAGTTCCCACCACGTGTTCCATGTTTGCTTTTTTCACGTATTCGATTATTCGACAAAACAACTTAAACTTCGTCTCTAAATCGCTCGCCAGGTTGTATAACTGCATCAAAATTCTCGATCTCGACTCTACTTTCGACGTCGCGCTCTCCATCGCCTTCTCTGCGATCATATCGAACGCTTTCTTTCTCTCCGTTTCCACTTCAAATCTTTCTGCGACCGTGGCGGCGATGATAAACACCGTCTCCACGTCCTGCGCTTTCGCATCGCTGAACAACTTATCGTTGTTCTCCAACAACTTCCCAATTAACTGGCAATCCATCGGTAACTTCGAGCACTCCTCCGCGTGTTTCTCCGCCTCCTTTGCCGTTTTCTTAGTAGTAGTACTATCGTCGTCTTCTTTCCAGTCTTTTTGGTAATCGCCCCCGTGGGCAATCGTGTACACGAATCTCGCCGCGTTCGCGATCGGTTCCTTGTCGTCTTGGCCGACCACCACGCACGTTTGTTTGTGTGTTGACATCGTGAGAGATGGAGAAAAGTCTCTGCTTCTCGCGTTTATGCGTGTGTGTGTGTGTGTATATTTCTTCTTTTCTTTCTGAAGAAGAATGATTGAACGTTTCCGCAGCCCTAGAGTGTCATTTCTCCAGGAATTCTCCTTTTCTCGCCTTTTTTTGCTTTGCTCCTATTTGGGTCGACGAGCTGCTCGTACAAAACTTTCAAAAAAATAAAATCCTCTCATCATCAACTCTCTTGCGAAGAACTTTCTCATCATCAGTACTCGTCGCGTCGTCATAAAAAGAAGAAGAAGAAGAATGGCATCATCGCTCTCAAAGAGCACGACTCTCGGAGGAGCGAGAAGAGATTTGGTGTCGAGATTGTTGGTGAATGAATCATCGAATGCTACGACGAATTCTTCGTCGTTGTTTTCAACGAACCCATCATTTTTTCCAAGAACGAACGAGAAACAAGAAAATCATCAATACGGAGGAGGAGCTTCGGCGATATCGACGACGACCACTGGGGTTGAAGATTTCGAACGAGACATCTGGCCGCAAATTGTGGACGGGAACGCGTTCGAGAATCAACTGATTGTTTTGAATTTCCTCCCTACTGGGTGTGAAGGTATCGACGACGTTTTAGCGGGAGGGACCTCGGAAACTGGTGAAAGCTTAGGAGGTGGTTTACGACAAGGCCAAGTGACGGAAATTACCGGCGAGTGTGGGAGCGGGAAGACGCAGCTGTGCTTGTCCGCGGCAGCGAGTGCGGCAACGTTAGGGCACAGAGTCGTGTTTGTGGATACGAATGGGGTTTTCTCGGCGGAAAGGATCAAAGCGTTTCATCGGAATTTTTGGTCCGACGAGGCGACGGAGGAGGAGATTACCGCGCACTTGGATAAAACGTTAGAGTTGATTGCAGTGCACGACGTTCACGACGTGTTTACGCTTTTACATTTGCTGGATCAGTTGCAACAAGATGCAAGCGAGGAAGACGATAATCCGGAGAAGTCAGATACGATGGGTTTGTTGGTGATTGACTCGTTGTCGCTTTTGTTGGCACCTCTATTAACGAGAGCGCACCATCAAGGCCACACGGTGATGACGATGGTGGCGGTGATGTTGAAAGCGATCGCATCGGAGAGGAAAGCGGCGGTTTTATACACGAACCATACCGTGGCGGACAGTTCCTCGACCGGGGATTTCAATAGCGTTGGAAATTATGGCGCGCATAAATATCACCAACAACAAAATACGACGAGAGAAACGACGACGAGTAGTTTGAAACCAGCTCTCGGCGTGCGATGGACGTCTGTCCCTCACCGTCGCTTGCAGCTCTCCAAAGTCAACGGACACCAAGAAGGTGAATTCGCTACCGCGGGAGGAGACTTTACAAACCCTCCGGAATGTACAAAAATAAAAGCCGAGGTTGTTTACGGAGGCGTGCAAAACAAAAACGGCGGTTGCGCGTATTTTCAAATCCAACAAAACTCTCTGCAAACCTTGCCTCAAAGCTTTGTTTAGGCAGAAAAGCAGCGCTGTATAAAAGAAGACGTACCATATTATTAGCCCGCGTGCACGCGTAGATTTAGCACAGCAGCGCGAGTAGTTTCTCGATTGAGGATTTGTACTATAAGTAAAATATTGAAAGAGCAAAGCACATAAAAATTTTTTGTCTGTACTCGTAACCCTCAAAAAAAGGGCGTCTGCGTGCGCGAATTTTAACTCCCATTTTGAAGATGATGTTGATGTCAGCAACCACACCATCAACTTCAACGATTACGACGAGTAGTCGTCGTACGTTCTTCCCTGAATCCTCTGCCACGGTCGCGCGTTTGCGACGACACGCAATGCGACGACCAGGGACGACGAAGACGACGACGACGCAATGCGCAGCTCGAAAAGAAGAAGATAATGGTTGTTTGGAAAGAAGAAGAAGAAGAAGAAAAAGCGTCGCACTTCACTCCTGGAAAGGACGAGGAGGAGGAGGAGGAGGAAAACGCGGTGGAGATAATGCGTTGGAACCGCCGAACGCTATTCTGGAAAACTTTGCATCGGACACGAACAACGAAGAAGACGTCATCAACGCTCCAGCGACTTTAATTAACCCACTGCTGAAGAAACAGAGAGACGCGACGAACGAGGAGGAAGAGAGCGAAAGAGTCAAAGCAAAGCCAATCGTCAATCCGGAAGATTTTACGTTGCAACCGGGAGAAGTGTCGAAGTTTAAAGCTCCGACGACGACGGTTGAAGATTTACAGCTCTCCGGGTGGTATTTGAAGGCCATCTTGACTGCGGATGTGTACGACGTGGTGGTCGAGACGCCGCTGGAACTCGCCGCTCGATTATCAGAGAGAGTGACGGCGAGCGTACCAATGACACCAGGAGGAGACGCGCAGAAACAGAAGAGAATATTCTTAAAAAGAGAGGATTTACAGCAAGTCTTTTCGTTTAAGATTCGCGGAGCGTATAACAAGATTAAGAATTTGAAGAAGGAGGAGTTGGAGAGAGGAATTATAACCGCGAGCGCCGGGAACCACGCGCAAGGCGTTGCTTTGAGCGCAAAGACGTTGGGTATTAAAGCTGTGGTGGCTATGCCAGTAACTACTCCGAAAATTAAAGTAGAAGCCGTTCGAAGACTCGGCGGTGATGTTGTTCTCATTGGCGAGAACTTTGACGAAACCGCAGCGTACGCAAAGAAACGATCCGTGGACGACGAGATGACATTCATTCCACCGTTCGATGAACCGTACGTCATTGCGGGTCAAGGTACTTGTGGGGTCGAAATTTTGCGACAATTACCGACGGCTAAAGCGGTATTTATTCCCATCGGAGGTGGAGGTTTGATTGCGGGCGTGGCGACGTATTTGAAGACGATTGCGCCAAAGATAAAAATTATTGGCGTCGAGCCGAGCGGCGCAAACGCCATGGCACAGAGCCTCGACAGAGGCGAGCTCGTGAAACTATCCAAGGTCGATGGTTTTGCAGATGGGGTTGCTGTCAAAGAGGTTGGCGTGAATTGCTTTCAGCTTTGTCAACAATGCGTCGACGGGGTGATGATGGTTCGTACCGATCAAACTTGCGCGGCGTTGAAGGACGTATTCGAAGATACGCGTTCGATTTTAGAGCCGTCTGGGGCGCTTGCCGTCGCCGGTGCGAAGGAGTGGTTGAATGCGAATCCAGATTTTGAAGGCGACGTTGTTTGTATTACGTCCGGGGCAAACATGAACTTTGACAGATTGAGAGTTATCTCGGAAATTGCCGACGGTGGTTCCGGTACGGAAGCGACTTTGATTTCCGCGATTCCCGAAGAAAATGGCTCATTTAAAAGGTTCGTCACCTTAGTCGGCGAGGATACAAACTTCACGGAGTTTAAATATAGAGTTCAGAATCTTAGTGGCGATGGTAAGAAGAGTTTAGCGAAAGTTTTATATTCGGTGAATGTAGAGAGCGAGACGCAACTCCAAGCATGCATAGCGCGCTTGAGGTCGAATGGTATTCCTACGGAGGATTTCACTAAGGATGAAACGACGCAAACGCACTTGAGAAATATAACTGGTGGTGCTTCGAGTATTCCGAACGAGCGGTTATATAACATTGCTATTCCAGAGAGAGCGGGAGCGTTGGCAAACTTTTTAGATTTCATATCGCCGAGATGGAACGTGTCGATGACCCATTATCGTGCAGGAGGACAACGAGAAGCGTCCGTCCTCGTGGGAATTCAAGTTCCGGACAGTGAATTAGCGGAGATTGAAGCAGCTTTAGATGGGTGCGGTTACGAATACTCGTGCTTGCAAAGCAACGCGGCTTACAACATGCTCTTTGAAGATAATTAAGTATGTAATCAAACTATTTTGTGTAGAATCAGTAGAAAAATATTGTCGGCGGTCAGACTATAATTTTAAAATCAATTCTAGGAATCGTCACGTGGTAACATCCAATATCCACATCGAACTTCGGTTTTCGCTTACTCTCTATGACTCCTTCCGCATCGGGCGCTCTTTTCTTCACGTCCCATCGGACCGCCGCGGAGACTCTTTCGTGCGGCTTCACCTCGTACTTCCTCAAACTCTTTGTCGCTTGGTCCCAATGCCTCGACGCTATTCTATAATTGAACGAAAACTTCGAATCCTCCGGGTCCTCTGGTCTATGTTTATACCCCGCTACACCTTGTAAGGTTAAATACTCTCCGAGATTGAATCGTTTCGAAAAGACGTCGACTTCGCCTTCCTCGACGGAGACTTCAATTTTCTTCACCGGGTTCGTGTACCATTTATTATCTATGCCGTCCTCACCGAACGAAGAGTGGGAGACAAAAAGTTTCGGTTCAATTTCCAGTCGATAGTCTACTTGTGCGTTTCTAATGTCTATTTTTACCGCTAAGTTTGCCTTCGGAGTGCTGTTTTGGGATGGAAAGAAAAAATTTTACTCGTGAGTCAAGCGAGTTGCTTTTGTTTGTTGTTGTTGTTGTTGTTAAAAGCGCTCTTTCGTGTGGAACAAGAACGAAACGAACATTATGGAGAAGAAAGAGAAAGAGAAAGAAGAAAAGGAACGCGCGCTCTCGCGCTATACTCACAGCATCTTAACTTTCAACCGATAATCCGGTCTGCACGAAATCTTGTACGCGTCTTGCGCGTTGTTGATGAACTTCTCGAATCCTCTTTGCAAACGCTCGACGATGTGAACGTCCTCAAAATTGGAAGAAGAAGGAGAAGAAGAAGAGGAGTTTGATAAACTGTCCATCTCGTCGCTGTCGTATCTGTACGAGTCTCGAGTGTCTCTCAACGACAAAGACGAGGAGAAGTCGTCTTTATCATCCTCGTAGTTCATTTAAAAGTGTTGTGTTGTGTGTGTATATTATAAAGAAGAAAGCGTTAAAAAAGCGAATAAAATAGAGCTCTAGAGAAAAAACTTCAGAAATCTTCAAATTGTGACGCGCTTGTTCTTAGTATTATTAGAGTATTATTATTATAGTACAGAGTAGTAATGCTCGATATGATGATGAAACTGAGACCGTGGGGCTGCTGCCGTTGCGCGTCGTCGAGGTCAACGATTGAGAGCAGCCACCAATCTGTCGTTCTTCGACGCGTCGTTTACGTCGCTTCTTCTTCTTCTTCTACTTTTACTTCTTCTTCGGCCGCCACGAACAACTGGATGAGAGATTCGAGAACGAAGACGATTGAGACGACGATGATGATGCGTAAGTCGAGGACAAGGAATGGAGGAAGAGTTAAAATGTTCTCGACTTCTGGGTCTTCTTTGTCGTCGCTGAGTGCGAGCAGTGCGGTTGAGAAGAACAACAATTATTACAAGCAGATGATTCTGTCACAAAAACAACCACAGCAGTCGAGAAGAAATACCACGATGGACGTTCGAGCGTTCGCTTCGGGATCAAAAGGAGGTGACGGCGACGGCAACGGCGGAAAAAAGAAAAACAAAGCGACGAAGAAAAAGAAGGTCACGAAACAACAACGAGAAGAAGAAGGAGAAGGAGAAGAAGGAGACGGCGACATCGCCTGGGAAGAAGAAGGCGACGAGGAAGAAGAAGTAGAAGCGGAAGATATCAACGTCGTCTATGCGGACTACGATGAGAAAGACGTGCAAGGAGGAAACATCGATACTGCGAGTACACCTTGGGGTGAGCTCGCATTAGAATGCGTGAAAGTGGTATTAAGTGAGGAGAAGAATATCGAGGAATTTGAAGGCAACCTTCAACTGTTTGCGTTTAAAGCGATACCGAGCACGAAGCGCATCATGATTTCTGTGGATGATTTGGACGACCAATATGGTTCACCGAATTTGGACGATTTGATTGCCGTGTCGAGGAAGCTGAACGAGCTCGCAGAGTCGAAAGGATTTCCAGACGACGTTGCTATTGAAGTTGCGTCTCCGGGAGCGGAGCGAAAGTTGACGATACCGGAAGATTTATTGAGGTTTCGCGAGTTGAAAATGAAAGTGATTTATAACGACGACGAAAACGACAACCCGGAAAACGAGACGATGATATTAAACGTAGAAGATTTTGAAGAGGAAAGTGGGCTAGTTGTGTTTAGATTGGCGGACGTGCAAGAGAATAGACCTCCTAAGAAAGGCATGCCAATGTCAAAAAAGAAGAAGGAGTGGAGGAAAAAGGTCAAGTACGTTGACATTGCTTCTGCGAACTTGTACATAGACACGGCGATTTGACGAGAGATTTGAAGCGTGCGCGTTTACTTTTATATATAGCCTGTAATTGCTGTTGTATTCTTAATTTACATAAGTCATTAGTCATGCTCTATGATATCTCTCCTTCTTGTTCGAACACACATACACACACAGCGGCAACACGTCTAAGCAATAATTAAAAATAGGTACAGTGGACAAACATTTTACTACTATTTCTTCCAATTTTCGGAGCCCGTTCCGCCTAACTGTTTGGAGACAAACTCAAACAAACTCCACGTAATCGCCTGTTGAAATGTCCTTCTGGCAATTCTCGGTACCGCTCCAACGTACAATCCTCTCAACCCTTTTTCTGCTAAAATCGAACTAAAAGTCACCATCGGTTTAATATTCCTATCTAAATTTCTCTGAATTTGTAGTCTCGTTCGCAACACGTCCGGCGGTTGCGTGAGAAACGTGGCGAACCCGCCAGCGAACGCCCCGCACAACAGCGTGTCGTATGACGACACTTCCCTCCCTTGCTTCTCCGCCAACGACGCCGTAAATTCTCTCGCTTTCATAAATACTAACAAGTTCAATCCGGAAAACGGCGCGTCTCTTAAAATTGTCGGGACAATCCCGCTGAACAAACCTTTCGCGCCTTCCTTCTTGGTGATATCCACCAACATTCTACCTACCGACCTTTTATATTCCGGTCCACCGCCGTATTCTAATCTCGTTTTCACCACCGATATCGGGTTTAACAAAGTTGCAATCGACGCTCTCGATACCGCCCCAACCATAAACGTTTGCACGCTATTCTCAAATTCCGATTGTTTTTTCTCGCCGTTCGCGTATTTCTTCTTTTGCCACTGCTTCACCTCTTTTTGCATCTTGTCCAAAACGAAGAAATATAAACCGGCCCCGGCGGTCGTTCGTATGCACGATGCGGACACTCCGCTCCACAGAGCTAAAACCCCTTGCGTTCTCACCACTCTGGAAGCGGTGGAGAATATGTTATTCGCACCACCTTGTCCTCCTGGTACTTGCATGCGCGTTTTTATAACTTCAAACGGTTGCAACGTGGCCGAGGCGACGAGACCGGCCGAGGCGCCTCCAACGAAAGAAGATGGGTTCCAACCACCACCGCTACTTTTATTGTTCTCCGATGGGGAGTCCTTTTTTGTTGTACTCTTACTCTTATTATTATTAATAGTAGTAGTAGTACTGGCCCCCCCGTCGTTCATTCTCTTCACCATTGTTAGTTATTCTGTGTGTGTGTGTGATGATCCATCTGCTGAAGATCTGATGATTTTTGATGTTTTTCTTCATGAACACATCGATCGTCCCAAAATTTTCAAAACTCCACAAAACAGGGTGCAGCTTGGTGTTTTAGTGGTCAGCAACTCTTTTAATTATGCCACCGATCGCTTGGAAAGAAGCGCAACAGCTGTGGAACAACAACGAGAATAATAAAGAGAATGGAAGAGGAGAATTCTTAATCGCGATGCACAAGTACGATCGAGCGATTAAAACGTTAGACGCGAAGCAAATGCAGTTACATAAAGAAGGGAAAAACAAGACGAAAATCAAACTGGAGGAAAAGAATAGATTGATTTACGACACGATCGCAAAGGAGTGCAGGAAAAGAGGACACATGAACCTCTCGGATGTGAAGGCTGTGTACGCTTTTAAAATGACGAGAGGGAAATATCGACCGATGTTGATGAAATACCCGGAAGAATGGAACGCGAAAGCGATTGAACGTCAGACTAAAAAAGCGTTCGAGATGTGTGCTCAAATGAACGATAGTTCAGATTTTCGAAACGGGAAGAAAATATTGAACGTGCTTTCGTGCTTTTTGAAACAGCCCGGGATGAAAGGGATTGGCACAGCGACGGCTAGTTTGATTTTGTCTGTATACGACGTCAGGTTTCCTTTTTTATCGGACGAGGCCTTAGCTGTGGTGATTCCATCTTACGGAAAAGATCCGTACACACCGCTCAACTACGCAAACTTTGTCTCACAAATCCAAAAGAAACGCGCGAAATTATTAGGGGAGAAGAACATTCACGATAAAGACGCGATATCGCACAGCGATATCGAAAAAGCGTTGTGGACGGTAGCGAGCGTCAATCTGGAAAAATAGTAGAACAGCATCTAGAAATAGAACGGCGCCGAGCGGCATTTGCTTTGATAAAATACATAATAGTCACATTTTGAAAACGTCCTGCTTTCATTTTTACTAATCACGACTTTCCGAAGACCGTTTCTTTTCTTCGTGAATCTCAAGAGCGTTTATCAGCGTATCGACTAATAACTTTTGCGAAAGGGGTTTCATCACATACTTGTCCATGCCAGCTTCTTTACAGATATCCTGAGTCATAGAAATGATACCCGAAGACACAGCGACGATTGGAATGTTTGCAAAGTACCCGTCGGCGTTTTCAAGTTTTCGAATCTCTCTCGTAGCTTCTAAACCATCCATGACGGGCATTTGACAATCCATCAGTATCAAGTCGAACAATTCTTCCTTCTTCTCTAACTTTTTACAGACATCGACCGCTTCTCGACCGTTTGATGCTATCGTCAATTCAACTTTACCAATCTTGCGCATGAGCGCTTTGACAATCATCTGTGTCGGCAAAGAATCCTCGGCGTATAATATCCGCAAAGTCTTCTCGATATTCAACACCGGTTTAGAGTGCTTGGCATCATCGAGCTTGGATTCGGCGATTTGTTGAATGACTTCTTCGGTTTGTCGATTTCTATATTCCGCGACTTCAACGACAGAAGCTCTGGAAGATTCATCAAATTCGAGCGCTTCGAGCATATCGGTCACCGTAACAGCTAGGCATTCCACTTCACCTTTAGCTCGAACGGTTGCGTTTCTATATCCGACGCCTGGAGTTTTCTTATCTTTCCGCTTTTCAATCGCCTTTAGGAAGGCTAATTCACCGACGATTTCGCCCGCGTATCTAATACACAGAACGTCCTCGTTGTCGTTATTTTTGCTACTGCTATCATCTACCACCGCCGCCGCTTCTAACAACGCATCCATCAGCACCTCGCACTCGCCTTTATTTATGAAATACATTCTATCTCCTACTTCCCCTTTACGCATCAAAACTTCCCCATTCTTGAACCTTTCTATTCTAAACGCTGGTTGTAAAATAGCTGCCAAAGGATTCGTACGCACGGCGTTGTCGATATCTTCTTCGGTAACTTCCAACTTCATCGAAGGTGATTTCGTTCTCGGTCGTCCCAAAGGCTTTTTCCCTTCCTCGGTCACCCAGGGATGTTCCATCATCCCAGCAATCGATATGCGTTCTTTCGGATCGACGACTAACATTTTTCGCAACATATCTTTCAACAAATTTGATAATTTCGGGGGCGGCGGTGAAGGTACGGTTGTTGCGTTGACAATGGCGTCTGCGTCTTCGTCTGGGAATTTCAACTCTGTGCTCTTCGCCATCGCAACAATTTGGAAAACCGTCTTTCCTGTAAACGGCAACCGCGCGGTTGCCATGTTGTACAAACAGACGCCCAACGACCAAACATCACTCGGCATCGGATCGTACCCGGTTTCGTCCAACATCTCTGGAGCTAAAAACGCGGGTGTTCCGGCTAAACGAGTCGATCTGGTCACCCCGGTCAACTCGGAATCTACGCTCACACCGAAATCGCACAGTTTCACGCCATCTGCCATTTTCAACATGTTCTCTGGTTTCAAATCCATGTGCGCAATTTCTAACGAGTGCAAGTAATCTAATCCTAAAACGATATCTCTCGCGTATCCGTGTAAAACTTTCTCTGATAGCGGCACTCTGTTGAATCGTGTAAAAATAGGCCCTCCGGGCGCGTACTCGAGGACCAAAATCAATTCGTTACTCACCGTATCGTCGATGACTTCGTGCAATTTTAACACGTGCGGATGCGAAAGCTTCTTCAAAATAGCAATTTCTTTCCTCACCGCCGCCTCTGCTACTCTCACCCGTTCGTTTCGTATCTTCAGCGCGTATAAATTATTATCCATCTTGTTCAACCCGAGTTTCACTTTCGCGTGCGCGCCTCGTCCCAAATCTTTAATCATAATGTATTGATTCAACTGCTCGTGCTCTTTATCGTCCATGATAATCGAGAGTTTCTGGACTGATGGTGTGAGTTTTAACGAACCTAATCGTCGATTTGCCACCGATGGAGGTGTTTTCATTTGCGCGTTGTAATTCGTGGAAGAAGTGGAGGAAGTAGACGACCCTGTATTGGAGGAAAGCGAGTTCCGATCGTTTTCCTCCTCGTTGTTGTTGGCGCTCCCACTCGTCGTTCTGTTATAATTAGTCCTCTCGGAATCCTTATTCCTCTTATTCTTATTCTTATTCTTATTCGTCTCATCTTTTCTCGAGTTGTCTTCGTACGTTTCCGTTTTATCCGTGTTCATCTTCTCGTCGTTTTCTTCGTTCTCGTCCTCGTCGTTCTCCAGCGTCACCTGATTGGTTTTTTCCGATATCTCAACATCGTCGTCAAACAAAACTTTCTCTTCTGTTTCTATTGCTTTCGGGGCAAAGCAATAGAAACAGGAGGAGAAGAAAGACATCTTCTTCTCTCCGTTCTTCGTTTATTCTCTTCGCGCGATGGACTGTGAGCGCTTTTAAAGAGTGAAGACAAAGAAGAAGAAGGAACGGCGAAATTTTCTAATAATCCGCGTCGTAGTGCAACTCTTGCTCAAAAACACATGCTGAAAAAAAAAAATTAAAAAAGGGGCGAAGAGGGGGACAACTTTTTAACAACCACCACACAACAAAAACAACATCAACAACTGAGCAGAGAGAAGAGAGAAGCGCTATTTATTTATTACTAACGAGACAACTATTATTATGGACGTTGAAGGAGAGTGCAAACGACTGATACTCGCCATCAAGCGGATATCCACCGCCGAGAACAAGAAATCGTGCACTTTTGGTGCTTTATTTCGAGACGATGCGGTACAGAACGAGTTCGAAGCACTAAACGGAACTCTACGAGCGGCAAAGAAGAGAAAAATGATAAGCTTTGAAGGAGAGATGTTGTTGCAAGGAGCGCACGATGACGTGGTGATAACTGTGCTTTAGATTTAGAGCGACGTATGTATGTAGTAAGTAGCTAAAAATACATAGTCAACGACATCAAGCCGACGATGATGAAGAGAATAAGCCGTCCTCGCGGAACCACTTCAAAAGGAGCTGGTTAACTTCTTCTGGAGCGTCGTCTTGGACGCAGTGTCCTTGCCCTTCGAGTTCAATAAACGACGTCTTTCTTTGACTGGTTCGCGTTCGCGGCAAGTTTTGAAAGTATTGCCCGAGAGGGAAATCCAAGGGCGTGATTCGATCCTCACTGCCCCAGATGATAAATATCGGGCACGTCACCGCATCCATCAACTCTTCCGGTCTCGGTCCAGGATTACCAGTGAGAATATTTACAAAGACGGGCAATGCGCCTTCATTCTCTGCGGCTTTGCATATGGATTTTACCAACGCATCGTCCACGCGAGCAGGATTTTTATAAACGCCCGCGAGCGCATTTCGGACGCTTTCTTCCGAGCGCACGTTGTCAAAAATCTTCGTCGCGACGGGTTCTATTTTCAAAATCGTGTCGATTATCGCCAGAACTACTTTAAAAATTGGTCCAACGAGTTTGTATTGCCACGCAAACCCGTCAAAATCGCCCGGCATTTGCTTCACTTTGTTGTTCATCCCGCCCGCGCAATTGATTAAGCAAATACCTTTAACCAACTCGGGCGTTTCGCTGGCCACGTGCACCGCAGCTAAGGAACCGATTGAATTACCCACTAATGCTACTGGTTCTTTGACAACCTCAGATATAAAGTTTGCAACTTGGTCTCTCCAAAATTCCATGGAAAAATCCACTCCGCTCGGTTTCGAGCTTGAACCGAAACCAACCAAGTCGATGGAAAACACTCGATGGTTCGGCAACTCGATGTCTCTGTATTGAAACCCGGAGACGCCAAAACCGTGAATTAATAAAACACACGGCCCATCTTTCGATCCTGATTCTCTGTATGCCACTTCGTGTCCTTGCCAAGTGTGGTATTTAATCTCGCTTTCTTTCACTTTTGTTGTTGAAGAGGATGACGATACGAAGAAGATATTTTTATTCATCATCATTCGTTTTCTGTTATTGATGTTATTTCTTCTTCTCGAGGCAAAGGAGGAGGAAAGAGATGTGGATGATGATAAAGAAGAAGAAGAAGGAGAAGAAGAAGAAGTCGTGGGATTGAACTGTCCTCTCATCAAAGTGCCTGTCGTCCTCATGATTTATAAATACTAATTAAGATGAATAGGAGTAGTGAGGAGGAGCTGATGAAATGTGTCACTTGGCGTTTTGAGACCTAAAAATCGAGAGGAAATCGACTCTTCTGCTCCTCACAAAAATCTCTTTTTTATGTGTTGTTGTTGTTGTTAGTTAGTTCTACGAAGTGATGATGAGTGGTGATGGAAGTCACACGACGGGATCGGCGTACGTGAAAGAGTTCTTCGACCCGGCGCACGGAGACTCCGGTCCGAGAGAGAAAATTGACGCGCTCGTGTCCAAAATTCAACGACTGAGTACTCAGTCGTCCTCCTCAAACGTGGAGAGAAACACGGAGCAGCAAAAGCAAAAGATACATTATTGGAGAGCGAAAATGTTCTTGAAAGTTGCGAAATTGTACACAGAAAAAGCGTGGGTGCAACAAAAGAAACCTCGGAAGTTTTTTCTCCTCTTTCGCGGGTTCGATGTGACGAGTTCGAAAGAGACTCTGGTGGAATATAAGAAGAACTACTTACAGTTGAGCTTGTCCTCCATCGAACGAGCGCTGGATTTGCAACAACACGCCACGAACGAGTATTACTACTACGAGTGCGTAAAGTTGAAAGCCCATATTTTGTGCACCTTGAGCGCCTGCGACGCGTATTCGGAAAGGAGAAGGTGCGAACAAGCGTTGGAGTGCTTGTTGTTACTCAACGAACTCGAAGAAAAAGAAAAAGAAAAGGGAGAAGAAACAGATACGAAGAAGATCATCATGCACATCGCGCACGCCGTCGCTGAGAAGAAGGGAAGCTGGGAAAATCTCGTGCGACTGGAAAAACGTTTTGATGATGATTACGAAAGCGAGAGAAAAGAAGCCGCCGCGAAAGAGGAAGTGGAAGAGGAAGAAAACAGCGTAGCAAAAGCCTGCGAGTACAGGGACGACTATTCTAACTATTTCAACGAGTTAGAGTACGACAGAGACGATGACAGAGAGGCTTTAGAGAGAATCATAGATAGTATAGTTATTAGGTGAGAATATTTATTTTCGCTGCCTGGCTCCCTTTTTTGTCATAAAAATCAAACCAATCATGTCCTCCCTCCACGCAAACAACAACAAGCGCAAACAGAAATCTCTGACGTCGTTTTTCACCTCCTCGGCGAAGAAGAAAGAGAAGAAAGATGACGAAGGAAGAGAAAACCTAACAACAGAAGAACCAAAGCACACGCTGGAAAAAGGGGAATCAACTGTGAAGGAAAATGCTGCTGTCGTCGTCGTTCAAGGAGGAGAGTTGGAAAGTTTGTTCACGGAGAAGACGTGGTTGGAATTTTTCGCGGAGAACGAATTTCAAAAATCATACTTCAAACAACTCAGCGCTTTCCTCTCGAACGAGTTTAAAACGCAGAAAGTGTTTCCTCCGAAAGAACATGTCTTTCGATGCTTCAACACGCTTCCAATTGATAAAGTGAAAGTGGTAATTTTAGGTCAAGATCCGTATCATAACTATAATCAAGCGATGGGTCTCTGCTTTAGCGTCAACAAAGGCATTCAAACGCCCGGTTCTCTGCTGAACATGTACAAAGAACTGAAATCGGATTTGAACTGCAGGATTCCCACGCACGGGGACTTATCGAAGTGGCAATCGCAAGGAATACTGATGCTCAACACGAGTTTAACCGTTCGTGCGCACAGCGCGAACTCACACTCCAAAAAAGGTTGGGAGCAGTTTACGGACAAAGCTATCGAAGAGTTGGCGAAAGCGAGGAAGAATATTGTGTTTTTGTTATGGGGGAAGAACGCGCAAGATAAGGAAAAACTGATTAAAAGGAGCGGGAGAGAACACTTGGTGTTGAAGTCGGCGCATCCCTCGGGATTATCCGCGCACAGAGGGTTTTTTGGGAACAAACACTTTTCGCAAACCAACGCGTATTTGAAGAAAAATATGATTGAACCTATAGACTGGCAAATAGAATCCGCGACGTATCGATAATGTTGTTGTAATAGATAGAAACACGTACTTTTTTGTACTCATGATAAAAAATATTGTAATTTACTTTCGAATCCCACCTTCCTTGTCGTAATTCTCCAAGAACCACTTCACCGTCGTATCGATGGCTTCGTTAAACGGCGTAAACTTAAAATCCGGATTCAACTTCATCAACTTCGCGTTATTCGCCGTCTTTTTATATTGCCCGTCCGCTTTCGTCGTATCGAATTTAACCTTCTCGTCTGGAATACCCAACGCCCGAGACACTCCGTATGCGACGTCTTTAATCGTCATCTCGTCCGCTTCCCCGACGGATAAAATAATCGGATCCGCCTCGTCGTAACTTCGCAACGTCCAAATCATCAACTTTGCTAAATCGATGGAAAAAATAAACTGTCTCAACGGCGTCCCAGATCCCCAAATCACAAAGTCCTCTCCTTTTTCCTTGCATAAATACCCTCGATGAATCAACCCCGGGATGACGTGCGAGTTTTCCAGGTGAAAGTTATCAAACTTCCCGAAAATGTTCGTCGGAATAACCGCGGTGAAAGTGCACCCGAACTGCGCTTTGTACATTCTGTTTTGCACGTCCACCATTCTCTTGGCGTAAGCGTACCCTTCGTTGGAAAAGTGCGGCGGTCCGTTGTGAATCATCGTTTCATCGATTGGAAAGGTTGTTTTGTCCGGAAAAATACACGTGGACAAACACGAGACTAACTTTTCCACTCCCCTCTTTTGACACTCTTGAAAGATGTTATCGTTCATCATGATGTTCTCTCTCCAAAACTCAACTTTATACTTCATGTTGGCGAATAATCCGCCAACTTTCGCGGCTAAATGAATCACGTGCGTTGGTTTAAATTTATCGAACATGTCGGAAACTTCCTTCGGGTCGCACAAGTTCGCATCTTTCGAACTCATATAAAACCATTCCTCGTTCGATGGTTTTTCTGAATCGATGACTTCTCGAATGGCGGACCCGACTAAACCAGTCCCGCCGGTGACTAACACTCTTTTCTTCGTCTCGCCGCTCATTTTACTTATTAATTTATTATATATGTATGGTGAGTGAGCGCGCGTGCGTGTGTTCGTCGTGTGCTTTGGTCTCTTCGCTGATACTAATATAAAATGGAGAATGTAGATTATTGATTTGTCCGAGAGAAAGAAGAGGAAGAGGGTGTTGAGGGTCCACCAAAGAGTCTGTCATTTTCGTCGTCGTCATTCCTCTCTGAACCCGTACAAAAAGACTCTCACACATCATCTCCTAATAATAGGAACAACAAAACGAATAATGTCAGCAGCTTTAATGAGAAGATTCATCATCGCGAGTGCTCGCAGCAGCAGCAGCAGCAGCACTTCTTCATCATCGAGAACGTGTTCCTCGTTCGCGTGCTCCACCTCCACGACGACGACGAGGGGAAGAAACAGCTCTAAAATGCTTCGTTTTTCCACTTTTGCGCAACACAACTTCAACGACGACGCGCATCATCAGCATCATCATCATCATCGTCGTCGTCAACAGCAACGCGTGACGACGATGATAAAGAAGACTGGTGGTAATTCCTATTATCGCGCGTCACCGATTTTGAAAATGTCCGCGTCGGATAATAACATCACCTCCGATTTAATCGAATCCATGAGAGTGAACATTCGAGAACAGTTGGAAGCGGAAAGCGTGGAAGTGATGGACTTATCTGGGAACGGGAGACACGTGGCTATAAAAGTGGTGTCAGAAAAATTTGAAGGCAAATCCGCTGTAAATCGACAACGGATGGTGTATAAAGCGATATGGATGGAATTGCAAGACCAAGTGCATGCGGTGAATGAAATGGTCACGAACACTCCGGAGGAAGAGAAGAAGGAGAATCCTTAATCTTATACGTGATAATATGTACGTGAGCGTGTGTATTTATCTACCTAGGTAATATATCTATCTATTATGTTATTCGTGTGCTATCATTTTAATCTTAACCTAAAGCCCACCCGCTACTTCTATCGACATTTTTTTGTTGACTGGCGCCACCGCCCAGCATCACGCCTCGTTTCTTCTCTTTCTTCTTCTTACCCCAGGTCTGGACGCCGTCTCTCTTCATATCTTTAACGCGTTTCAATATGTCCTTAGCGGAGTTGAAAGTCCCTCCTGTGGGCATTTCGCACGTGAAACACGTCTTCTCTTTCTTTGCGCTATCGTTTCTCAACGCGCACGCTTCGCAAAAGTAGTGCTTACACTTCGTCACGACTGGGTTCCGCACGTCCATCCAAGATTCAGAGCACATTTGACATTCTCCCGGAATGTCACCGTCGAAGGGTTCGTCGTCCTCTTCGTCATCGTCTGGGTTCAAATCTACTTCTTCACCGTCGCTATTCAACGCTTTCTCCATCTTTTCTAACGCCGCTTGCTTCTCTTTTTGTTCTTGGAGTTTCCGTTCCCAATCTTTGTCCAACTGCCAGCCCTGCTTGTAATCGCCTCGATCGTGGACAAATTTGCAAGCGTCGCCGTAGCCACAATATCCCGTGTCCTTGTAATCTTTACAAATATCTGGTTTGTAATCCATGACGTAAGTCGTTCGAACGTTTGCGGAGGCTCGAGCGGGACCGTGCGCTCCACCGCCTTTTTCGTTTGCTATGGTTTGCTCCTTACGAAAACCGGCGCGATAGTCCGTGTACGCGTTTGTTCCTCGATACACCTTGTCGTCCTCGACAACGGTTCCACACATCACGTCGTTGTTATTTTCATTATTCTGCTTTAATCGCTCCGCGGCTAACTTTAACTTTTGCTCTCTCAAAGCTCGACCGTCTCGGTCCCTCGCCGTGTCTATTTCAATCTCGCGAGTGGCTCCGCCGTCGTCTCTAATTTGCACGGACCGATCCCCTTCGTACGCAAATACGCGCTTCTCGTGCATTTTCGAAGAAGAAGTTTTGGAAGAACCGCCAAGTAGAGATTGGTATTGTTTGCAGTTGTTGTTTCTTTCTTCTTCTCTTCGTTCTCGTTCTCTGTTGTCGTCGTCTGCGTTAACGTTGGAAGAATTCACCTTCTTTGCCGATTCGTCGTTTTCATCGTCGCCTTTCGTTCCTTTGCGCTTTCGTACGTTTGCCCTACTCTTCTTCTTGAAAGTGACCGCAACTACTTCCTCTTTCTCTTCCTCATCTTCTTCCGCGGGTTTGCCCGGTTCTGCCATCTTCTTTCTCTTCTTCTTTTGCCAGGAAGATGCAGCTGGAAAAGTTTTGTTTGAAGAAAGTTGAAGAAGGAGAGAATCAAGAGATGCAAGAAAAAAAAAAGAAATTTTAAATTAACTTTCAAATATGTATTTAGCTGTATCCCATCTTTAAGCTTTTTTAATATGACAGAAATTAAATAACAAGTATAATTGAGTCGTGAATATCATGAAAATATTGAAAATATCGGGAATAAATTGAATCAATAATTTATATTCTTAAATATATTTTTTCCATTCTAAGTCAATTATTCCCGAGATATTTTATTATCTACTGGATAATAAATATAGAAATATATTTATTACGTCATTAAGGTCCAAAGTTATCCTTGTAAACTTGGGAAATGGTTTCTGAGTATGCAGAAGAAAAATTTAAAAAAGAATTAAATTTGAGAAAAAGAGAAATCGAGTGCTTTTTGGGAAGATGTTTTCACGAATAAAAGTTAAATAATATATAAGAGTGATTTGAATAGATTAAATTCGTAAGAATCCGTCGGGATAAGGATATAAAGTTTTTCATTTCAGTTTAACGAAT
>Ga0209090_10000324_pt1 | contig 29561 bp, 26 predicted proteins | sample ArcticOcean_MG_C_9_FD_187432 | JGI IMG/M metagenome (GOLD analysis project Ga0209090, IMG submission 187432) | Marine microbial communities from western Arctic Ocean - ArcticOcean_MG_CB2_152 (SPAdes) (version 2) | ecosystem: Environmental > Aquatic > Marine > Oceanic | place: Arctic Ocean... | reverse complement strand
CTGCGGCAAAGCATCTCAGATCGTCGGCGGCCACACAAACGACGATATCCGACGCTGCGGTGGCCTGATCGGCTCGAAACGGCGTCAAAAAAGACGATCGCGTCGAACTTTTTATGGTTTGCTCATTTTCTCGGCTCGACGCAGCTCATTTGCTGCCGCGTTTTTTGCATAGCGTCGTCCGGCTGCCGGCGCCCACGGATATGACTGGGCTGCATGCTCCGAGTATACGATACGGCCAAAGCGCGCGGCCATACCAATTATACTTCCGTTCGTGCGGGTGAAGACGCTTAAACTCGCTTTGTTCTCGAGGCGCGTTTGATAAGGGGGGGGTCGAAGTGGTGACCGTACTAGCCGCGAACTTGAACGTCGACCCGTATGGAGAACCCCCTATGCTTACCAAACTGTCCTTAAACGAGTTGCTTTCGCATACGGCTATAGGACGAATTTGCAGCACCGGGCGCACGAACGAGGGCATCTGAATAGAGCGCACGAGGTGCGTGGCGTCTTATATTGTGCGTACGAGGCGGCGCCACGGCGTAACGGTACTCAGAGGCAGCCACCAAACCACTGAAGCGGTGCTACCTGCCGTCGGCGCCTACGCTCGATCTCGCCATTCCGGCATCTACGCGCGTCGCACCCAGCGGCATTTCGGTAGATCGCGGGCGTATGTGTCATTGTGTAAGTAGACTCGCCACGGTGGTCTGACTCGACTATCTGGTCGAAATAGCGGACTGCCAATGCCGCAGTACTGAAAACTTGTAGCTGTCACAGTGTGCGGCCTATTCTCCACATGCCGGACTCGGAGAAGCCTAAGCACGCGAATTCGGGGGTTTCGGGCCACGAGGTTGGAACTTGAAGCTCAGGCTTTTATCATGATGGTCGAGGTGGCTCCGATGCCAGTGGGCCCGGGCGGGGGGTTCGTCGGGCGTTATGGCGGCACTTGGACTTTGCTTTTACCTCCGCTGAGTAGTCACCCAGTTATATTCCAGATAAATAGCCAAGGCTAGTAGGTTTGGTGAATACATGTAACCACACCGTGACCGCCGGCGGCCACTGTCACGGTGGTCACGGTCACAAGGGTTTCAAGGGCCCGGGCCCGCCGGGCACGGCACTGTCACGGTGTGGCAAGTACGCCATTCGCCTACCGTGACTGCAGTGTCTCCGCTAGCCGTTTTGGACCTCTAACTCAAGACCACAGTATCCGTTGGCAGGTACCCTAAATGTTTATGAAATGGGGCCGTCGTAGCTTTCTGTGTGTCCCGGAGTACCAAAAAAAAGCTAGCGACTTCAGGCTTCACGTGCACGACACGATTTAGGCGTCGTGTTTTTGACGCAGCACATTCGTTTGCGCTGCTGACTTTTCGCCGGCTGCTCATACGTTGTCGACTGCCTCTCAGCTAACTCTTGTGGCTTGGGGCTGCGCGGAAGTCACAAACGTTTTACCTCCAAAGAGTATTTGGCGGGTACTTGGAAAACCCGTCCACCAGTGCTGGACCCCCCCTGCCTGGTGCAGCTTTTCAGTAAGCTGGCCGGGACAATATCATCGCATATTCATACGGCTGTACTGACGGGATGGTTGTTTCAGCTTCTTCGATTCGCAATATGGGCGACGATGGGAGACTTAATCGTGTGGATTCAAACGGTTCCCTCGCGTCTATGAATTCTGGGGATCACGCGGAATATACTGTGAAACGATCACGCTTAATTGGGATGGTAAATTGGTGGCATGTAGCCATGACTTTCTACCCGTTGACCCAGTGCAGAAAAACTCAATAATTATTCTGGCCAGGATAAGGTACTTGTAGGCATGTGCTGGTTACTATGCTTTGTTACCTAACAGCACAGATCACATTTGACGTTATAACCATTGGCCCAAGCATACCCATTGAAATCACCTTGAAGGTCCTGCAGGGTCTTCCTCCAGCGTTGTTAGATATGTCCTGGCGTTCGACGCTCTTAGGGTTGTGCCTTGTTTGGTATCTTGCCAGGCACCACCATCCTGTGTACCTGGTAGATTTTGTGACGTTTGAGCCTCCGGAGAGCTGGCAATTGACTCATGACCAACTGATGACTTGTATGCAGCGTCAGAGGTGCTTCACTGAGGAGAGCATCATGTTTCTGAAGAGAATTCTTGATAAGTCCGGGACCGGACAGCGGACTGCTTGGCCCCCAGGCATAACACAATGCCTCAGAGACGAATCAAAAGTCGCAGACCAGTCCGTTGAGGCAGCACGTAAGGAATCAGAGACAGTTATCTGCAATGTAGTCCATAACTGCCTCGAGCGCACGGGCGTACTAGCGCTAGAGGTAGATATTCTGATTATCAACTGTAGTCTCTTCTCACCCACTCCTTCGCTTTGCGCCATGGTCATGAATCGTTTCAAAATGCGTGGAAATGTCATGGCATATAACATAAGTGGCATGGGTTGCTCTGCCAGTCTTGTTGGAATCGAACTTGCACAAAACATCCTACGCTCTCACCCAAGCAAGGTTGCACTTGTTGTTTCGACTGAGAATTTGACGCAGAACCTTTATCATGGAAATGATAGGAGCATGCTGCTCCAGAATACTCTTTTTCGTTGTGGTGGTGCTGCCATTATGCTATCCAACAAATGGCGTGATGGTCAGAGAGCCAAATTCAAGCTACTTCGTGTCGTCCGTACTCAGGGTACCGGGGACGAGGCGTATGCTGCCGTCTACGAATGTCAAGATGCCAATGGTGAACATGGCGTCAGGCTGGATCGAAATATTGTAAACATAGCAGGCCATACAATGGAACAAAATTTCACTGTCCTTGGTCCCTATGTCCTTCCACTCTCAGAGCAGACACGAGTTGCCTACAGCCTTGCCAAAAAGAAAATCTGCAAGTATCTTTGGAAGGTCTTTAATCTCCGCAATCAAACGGGACCATCAGGCTTGAAGAAGCTTCTGTCGAACTGGGTTCCTGTCAAGATTCCTGCATATGTTCCAGACTTCAAACGCGGCATTGATTACTGGTGTATTCACGCAGGCGGTCGTGCTGTGGTTGATGGTGTTGCTAAGAACCTTAAACTGCAGCCAGAACACGCGGAGCCAAGCAAGTATGCACTTTTCAATTACGGGAATACTTCCTCTTCTTCTATTTGGTATGAGATGGAATATGTGCGCAAATTTCAAAAGCCCAAAAAGGGCCACCGTGTTCTTCAAGTTGCATTTGGAAGTGGTTTTAAATGTAATAGCGCAGTGTGGCTGTGCCTCCAGGAATGAGACTCTCAAAATCAGAATAATACCGAACGAAGAGTGCCATGGCTCCTCCATTAGGGAAATTCCTTGAGGTACCCCCCGGACATGGTCTAAGACAGGGGGAGATAAAGGGGTAGTCTAATGCCCGACGCGTGACCGCTTACATTCGACTACCCTGTTCGAAATAGTGCTATCGAAGCCCCAATCCTATCATAAAACCGACAAGGTAACCTCAAGAAAGCGCCGAAAAAACGTTGTCGCATCCCAACCCTAAACTTTGAGCCTACTAGTAACATTCAAGTTTTCCTAGTTCATTATTTGCGTCTAGTAGAACTTGAAAGTTTCTCCCACCCGCACCTTAGGATTGGCTAACGGAGGTTAGGCGGAACTTTCTTCTAGCACGAACCAAGGGATATACTATGACAGAGGATGTAATTTACCCCTATCGTGGTCACGGTAAATTGCATCCTCCTGTTGTGAGGATGAAAGGGGTCCCCGGGTGGTCTTTGTTATTAACACAAGTGTGTAATTTTTTGCGAGAGAGTCCGGGGGAGACGCCCGCTACGATTTTTCAAAAACTTCATGTGGCCCAGTAAGACGTAATCCATTCTCATCAAAGAGGATACACCTAAACCAAGAACGTGTAAACTCGCCGTGACGCCATTTTCAACAGTCGATGCCACCGATAATACGCCGTGACGTCCGCAGCGTTTGGGGCTGCCACACTCTGCGAAGGCGTCGGTCGTGCAGAGCAACTTAAAAAGCTCCAAAAGCCTCAAAGCGGGTCGCATACCTCCGAGTCTCCGTCGACTCCCAGAAGAGCCCTAGCGGGGGTTTTGAAGACCTTGTTTTTCAAGTTTACGCTGTTTTTTACGTGGGATCTCCTCCATCGGTGCGTTACTCCAGGGTGATCTCCAGCGGTGCGTGGCAGGTCTATAATCATGCAAACTTATTTGGGGTATGCCAGCAGGACCATTAATCTAAATAACATCATGTCAAAACCTAGACACGCAACAACCCAATTACTCGTAGGCATAAATTCATGCACAGCTCTTTCTACATCGGGGAGCTGGTTTAAGAAATCAAAGTGCGTGTGGGTGTATGAGTCGTTTGCAGTCGGGAGATCGTATTTTTAAGTCATCTGTCGCTATGTCGGCATTTGTGTGTGAGTGCGTCTTTGAGCCCCGTGCATGAATTGATAATATGAAGGTGAGAAGCAGACAGAGTGTCTGAAGTGTGTGCAAACACAAAACTTTGTGGCTGTAGAGCAACCTGCTGGCAATTTTGCCGTTTTCGCAAGTCTTCCATCCTGCGGCGCCATTTTTTGGCATTTTCTACTGTGCTTGCAACTCTTTGAGCATAGTCTTGAGTGGTTTTCAAATCCGTATGATCACTTGTCTCCAATGATCTCGGCGTAGAGGCATGCTGCCGGGAAGAAAAACCCCTCGTCAGTCTATCAGCGGCAAGAAGCTGCTTCTCTCCTGGCACCGGCAGTGGCTTTCGTGGAATAGGTTTTTCCTCTACGCCACTGCAACGAGGAGGTTCGACCCATGGGACTCTCTGCTCTGTTGCATCTTTCGGATCTCGATGCAATGGAGGCAGGGTCGCTGGGAAATCCATAAGTGATCTACGGGTCTGCCGAAGTGGACATGACATGCGCCTCATCCTCTTTGCATCTTGCGTAAAAACGTATCTCTCTAAAGCTCGGTAGTTGGGGATGTGATTGCTATGCACCCTTGCTGCCTGCGGCACAGGATAAATTCGTTCAAAGTCAACGAGCAGTTTGTCTTCGAATTCGACATCACTATCGGTCTCAGAGCAATTGGTACCAGGCAATTTATCTTCGATTGATAGCTCAAACGGCTGTTTCATGGTCCCCATGAAATTCGGGCTAATCTTCTCCTCGATTTTTACACATCGTTGCTGGAGCTCCTTCTTGAGGCTGGTTCCTGCTGTGTTGTCCTCTGCGTGTGTTGGCAGTCTCGTGTATTGCCCTAGATATTTTTGCTCTATGAGATGAAGTAGCTTGACCTCCCGTCCTGTATATTTGCGAAGGAGAGCACTAATTTTGTTTACTTTCTCTGGTGCGTGGCGTCTTAGAATAACCTCTATACGACGTTGAAAAGACGCAACTCCAGATGCTTGACTTTCTTGTGCCAAGATCAAATTGTTTGAAGCGGACTGGTTGCTGTACAATCGTGCCTCAGCTTTGGAACGCTCTTCTCTCTCGTAAGTATAGCGATCACTGGCTTTTGCTCGGACAATCGACATAGTTTGCTCAATGACCCGTGACTTAATGTCTGAATCAAGTGGTGAGTCCGTGGCAAACGATGGAAGGTGATTAACTTCAACGAGCCATGGTTTAAGGGCATGGTCAATGATAACATCAACACCCAAAACCTCAAAGCACTGCGATCCTTCAATTGTTCGTGAACACTGTTCGTGATCTAGCTGATTCTCAAAGCTAGTTAAATCGTCAGGTTGCCTGGGCTTTCTACTGGCACCTTTAGAAAAAGTTGATTCGTACTCTCGTACAAGGGTTGGTAAGATAGATAAAATCACTTTAGCGACCATTGCCCCCATGCGACTCCACAGGATATCCGATCTCCTCTGCCCCTTCTCATTGGCAAGGAAATCCATAAACCATCGCAATGAACGCTTTGATCCAATATCGCTAGCCCCTAAGGTTTCGTTACCTTGAAAGTTCTCGCTATGTCTATTGATTGCATAATTGGTAAGGTGCATGCAGCGCATAGCAACATTACCGGAATTTGGTTTGAAATATTTCTGTGTGCATAGCCTGACAAGTCCATCCCTGAAAAGATAGACGCGAAGTGGTTTGCAGCTAGTTACAAGCACGTATAAACGCAAGTCAAATTTAAATCCGTCGATTAAGAATGGCTTTCGTATGTAGTGTTGAGCCACAACCTGCTCCAATGGCGATATACTGTCAAAAGTCTGTGTTAGGAATATACCACGACCCTGGCATCCAGAGTCTGGCTTGACGATATAAAATCGCGATGATTGCCCATTTGAATCAAACTGCGCTCGAAAATCGGCCAGTTCGAGAGGAAGAACCCAAGTACGAGGGTAGAAACCGTACTCCTTTTGAAATTCACGCCGCATTTTTTCGAGATTTTGAGCCAGTCGGTTTTTGCGTGCAATGTTGCTCATCCCGGGGAAGTGGTTTATGCGCTGCCATGGTCGCAGTTTGCTCATTCTCTCGGCAATATTTGATATGTCAACCCAATACACGTTACAAATCTCACTTTCCGAACTTTCTGGTGTCGTGCTCTTCTTCTGGTCCTTCTCACGCCCTCTTACAATGCGCCATCCAAGATGGTGCGCGGTTTCAATTATACACTCGTACCTAAAAAAGGTTTTAAAGAATTAAAGCCATTGATATGACGCGGTGCCAGTGCTTGCAATCAGTCGCACAGAACAGTATTTCATCACGCCTTCCACGACGGCACTTTCGGTGGCGCATTTCGAACGTTATAGTACGGCTGGTTATAGTACGGCTGTGGTTGCGATATCTAACAGTACTGGTAGGAGAGAGTACAGCCGTACCACCCCCGACGCTCCTTGGACTACCTCCAATATCCCTGACAGGAAGCTCCGGGCAAACTTTGACGGAGTTTGTTCACACTGGCTCCATTTAACCCCCCCTCTTCCCCATATTCCCCGTGGACAGGGCCCGGAGAGTCACTGGCACGCACTGGCAGGCTGCCACACTGGCAGTGGCCACTCAGGCTGCACTGGCATGCCATGTGGAGAATACCCCTATACACTAAATGGTTAGCAGGCGCGCATTTCCGGGGGACCGATGCGGACCTCGAGGACCTCAACGCCCTCGCCCTCGAAATCGCCTCCTTGTTCTTCCACAGGCTCGCCATGCTCACGCGGACGGCGCTCCCGGCGGGAGCGCCGCCGGACACGGTCGCGCGCTTCGCCAACATCAACCTCAAGCGCTGCTGCGCGACGGGGACCGCCGCGCGGCACGCAGCGGCGACGTTCGTCGGCGCGCTCCGCGCCGCGGCTGATGCGGCGCCGCCGCCTGCTTTACCACGACCAGCGGGGCTGACTGAGGTACGACAGGCGGCGCCGGCGGCGACGCTCCCGACGGCGATCCTCCTGCTGAGCGCGTGCCACAATTGTTTTGAGGGGATGGGGGCCTACGACCATGGCGGCGGCAACGTAGCGCTTGAGCGTCTCGAGGCCAGCATCGACGGGCGGTCCACGCGCCGCCTCGCGATGGAGGGAATGCACGTCGTGTCGAAGCTCCTGGCCGGCCCCTTCGACCGGGGGCCGCCCTCCCCACGTCCGCGGCGCTCTTCGACGCCGCGGCGTCCACGGCCCAGACTTGGTTGGCATACGGCGCCGTGGGCGCCATCAAAAAGTGACAGTGGCCCTTCTTCGCGGCGACGGACGAGCAGCTCGCATTGCTGTTCGTCCAGCTCGCGCAGGTCACGCGCGCGGAGTGCTACCCTTCGGACTCGGGCACGTTCCTCGCGGCCGCGGTGGCGGTGGCCACAGCTGCCTTGGCTCCGCGGCCCTTGGTGGTCGTGGCGCCGCCGGCGTCTCTAGGCGAGCTCGACGCCGCGCGCGGCGAGATCGCCCTCGGCGAGTGGCTTGGAACGCACCTCGCCGGCGAAGCGGCGAAGCGGGCCACGGTCCGCGCGGCCCTCGGCTTCGAGGGCCCCGCGCCGGCCCGTGCCTCGGTCACGCGCGCCGCGGTGCGGCGGGCCATGCCCGAACCAGCATCGTTTCGAAACACGCTCACGGCCCTGGGCGACCTGCCCCTGCGCGTTCTCAAAGTGGCGGCGGTGGCCTGGCCCGTGGACGAGCGCCGGGCCTTCCTCGCCGCCTGGAAACGCCTCAAGAACGGCGACCACGGCCTGGACGAGGCGTGGCAGTGGCTGGACTACGTCGTAGAGGCGGCAATGGACGAGGACAAAGATGTCACGGTATTCCTGGGCGACGACGAAGAGGACGAGGACCTCCACGACACGATTGTGGACAACTGCGTTATCGTGAGCCTGGGGGGCGGCATCGACGGCATCGTGGACCTGCTGGTAATGCGGGGGCTGCTCCACGGCGCGTCGCCCATCAAGGCATTCATCTACTTCGAGCAATGCCCCAGGCGATCTCCATCGCGGAGACGAACTACCCGAGCGATACCACCGTTCCGCTCATCATTTCGGACGCGGCGAACCTCAAGCGCTGCGACGTGCCTGCTGCTGGACGCGAAGCGGCGCGCGGAGATCATACCCGGGAGGAAGAGCCTCGCCATGCTGAAAACGCCGTCGTGCAAGAAACACGCGGCAGTCGTCAAGTCGCGCTACACCGCGGACACGAGCGACTTGGAGGAGTTCTTGGAGGCCCAGAAGCTGCTGGTGGCGGACATCGTGGTTGCGCTACAGGCCGAGGGCGCGTCCGCGGCCATGCAGCCGCACGCCGTCGGCGAATTCGGCAGCGCGCAGCCGCACGTCGCCACGCTCATCCAGAACAAGCTCGGGCGGCCGACGTTCGCCTTAACGCGGCGACGGTGTCCCCGTTGTCGATATTTAGGACGTTTGGGTCGTCGTTCCGGCAGCGCGCCGTCGCGGCCAACGACCCGCGGCGCCTGCTGACGCCGCAGGGGGTCCTCGACGCCATCGCACCAAGCACGGCGCCGACGTGTTCAGTCCGGTGTGGGGGGGCGGGTACATCATCCACTCGTCGAACGATCACAAGGCGCGGACGCAGCGCGCCTAGGCGCCGCCGCCGCCGCGTGGTTGCATCGATACCGCGGTCGAAGCCGCGCTCGCCAAGCACCACGGCGCCATCAACTTCGCCGCCGCGCACCGCTGTCGACCCCCAGTGGCACGCGCTGGACATCAAGGCGACCACCGTCCTCATGGGCTACCCCCACGACTGCGTCCTGGGCGCGCCCGGCGTCGCCAACGACCCGAAGGCGTCGTGGCGCCTCCTCGGCAACTCCATCCAGCTCGAGGCCACCTTGTGCGGGATGATGCCGGACGACGCCTAGGGCCACGCGTAGGGCGCGAGCTCGCCCCGCGGGCCAGGGTCAGAAGACGACGTATCCCGCGGCGGACGCTCCCCCCCCGACCTAACCACCTCGTTTCGGCGCGTACGCTACCGGGGGGGCGGTCGCCGCGTTACTCTGTACGCGAGCCACCTCGCTGGCGCGCGGGCGCCGGACCCCCAGGGGAAGACAATTGGGAAGACCTCGTTACAGAGTCACTTATTAACCACAGTGTCAGGCGCGCGGCAGGCCGCCGACGTACCGGTGCCACTCGCCGGCGCACGATGCCAGGCACTTCTCGACCGTGCCGCACCGGTGCGACTTGCGCTCCTGCCCCAGGTCGGCCCAGAGGCACTCAAACGTTATCACCCCGGGCCTCACTGGCGGCAGGCTGTCCAAATATTTGTTTGAGCTGTTCTCTGCGGAGCCTAGAATAGCGCCCCCAACTTGAAGAAGTGAATTATAGGCACTTACGCGAAGACTAAGGCCCAGGAAGCCACCCAGCGAATCATCCAGGCGGTATAGGCCCGGGGCGTGGTCTGTAGGAAAAATAATAGGGGCCTTACCTATGGGAATATCCTTCCGCAGCCATAATTTGGGCTTTAAAGGCCCGGATATGGTTTGGTGGTGGCCCGGGTCGGTGTTGCGCCCGTTTCGGGCCGCCGCGTGCGATCTACATATGGCAGTCCATAACCATGGTTTTGCGTCCCAACGACGCCATAGGTACCCGAGAGGGCCCCGGGGACACAATTGCCAGTGTAGAAGCCAGTTTCTTTCTGCTCATATTCTCGAATACCCGCACGTTGAGAATATCCGCATATTAGACCAGAATACCCGCACTTTAGGCAACTTTGCGACCTCGTAGTGGCTCGACAGCGACACCCCCGTAGTAAACTAATGTCGGGGCGTCCTTAAAATACCCTCAGGAAGTAGTGATTCAAAATTCCTCAATAAACGGGCTCATTTAGATAAGAAAAGAAGGTGGGTTCCCCCCTTCGAAGACTCGTGCATGAGGTGAGAGGATTAATTAAGACTACATGATGCTAATTTCACCAGTCATCGTCGTCATCGTCATTGTCGAAATCGTTTTGCAGAATAGCATTTGCTTCATCATCAACACTGCATTTTAAGGTGGGTGTGTCATGATCGTTGGCTCCGTCATCATTAGCTTCAGAAGGTAAGTCTTGATTTATACTGGAATCTGTTTCGTGTTTCTTGATAGAGCTTATTGGAGCTCGGATAGGTGACTTTCCTCCGAGTGAATCGTCAGCATGCTCTTGTTTCATGAGGGCAACTAAGTCGAGGTCAAGGTCATCCTTCGCAGTGAGGTATTCCATAGCGGGGACGACTTTGTTTCGGTTGCATTTAAAAACTTCCTCAACCTTCAATGCCCAATCAAGATCAGGAAACAAATTAGGATACTCGGCGGGATCGGCAAGAGCCGCTGCAGCTCTGTCCGAAACTTGCCGGAGATCTTCACGCCACAACCTCACCGCACGTGAAATCTGAGATGGCAGGTATGTTCGCGACAGCAACGCAGCTTCTGGGATTCTATTTGTATCAAGCAGTAGTTCGAAGCATTTTTCAACGTCTCCGAGGATAAAGAACGAAATAAATGCAACATTAAATTTTCCCTGCAAGACTGCGTTCTTGGCTAGAGAAGATATTCCAGCACGATTTCCAGCAGCAGTATGGAGCAAAAGTAGCCCTGCGAGGTCTTTGGCGTTGCTGGCACAGCGCTCAGCAAGATCCAAGTCACAACTTGCAAGTGCAAGATCACCAAGGCGTTTCCACTTTGTGGTTGATTCAGTCGTGTCTCTATCCTGTTCAGGTACGGCATCAAGCAATTTGGTTGCCTCGTCGAGCTTGCCAAGATCAAGAGCAAGGTCAAATTTGTGATCTGGATCTTTGGATACTTGAAGAGCTACATCTTTGTAGCCCTGAGCCTCGAGAAATCGTGCAACAGAGGAATGCTCCGATTCTGGAATTGCAGGGAGAATTGTATTGGCAGCTTCAAAGTCATGCCGAACAACAGCAGTTTGATACTGAAGTACAGCCAAAAGTGCTCGGTACGAGAAGACGTTCCTGGATCTATCCATGAGATAAACTCTGTCCTCTTTTGGTAGAAAGCCAAGCATGAAGAGCGGCCCTGTACTCTGCTGGTCAAGATGGCACAGAGTCATGGTGTTGCCACCAACGAAGTAATTCAGGCGCCCCGCAATATTGGAGAAAATAAAGCAGTCTCCTATCCACTGACCCTTAGTTACACAATCAGTGATCTCGTGTTCTGGTTCAAACCTACACACAATACTGTACAGGAAGTCATACAAAGCGTTTGCAAATGTACAACAGTTACTCTGATTGGTCACACCCCAGGTACTCCCAATTCAGGTGACACAGAATCTTCAGCTATAGCCGCATCAACTTTGTCTTTATCATATTTCAAAATAAATGCCTGTTCGTCGCAAACAAGGAGCATAAGCTCCTGAGTCTCATTCCAGTACACTACCTGTGAGTGAAATAAAATGATTTACGTAGAAAAATAGTACGCGAACACTGAGAGGTGCTTTAGGGGCGACATCGATCTTACACAAGAAAGCACCTTCGTTCCAATCAAAAAATACGACACAGTCTGGGCCCTTCAGCGCCACACATGCGCCACCAAACAGACCCTCCGATGAAGAAATGGGCGCCTTTATTGTGCGGTGCTCTTTGAAGTTCTTAAAAATCTTAATTCGTGCCAATGATTCGCGAATAGCAAAGTCACCGGTTCCTACCTGTGGAACTGAGTTGAATTTGTACGAGACCATCTAGACTTAGATATTAGAAACCGCAGACCATGCAAAGTCAAGTGCTTGACCAAATGCCTTATTGCGAAGAGCCTGGGAAGTGTATATAATGTATTCACCATCCCCACATACGACCAAAAAGCGACCATTGCAGTTGTGCTGCACAGTCTGAGGAAAAATTTCGCATGAACCCATATCCTTGATAAGCAGGTCTAGCTTTTCGCCTAAGCAGCAGCACAGATAGTAATTTTGCAACTCTGGGAGCAAATAAATACCGTCAGCCAAGTCGCTCGTAACTCCTTTCAATGATGCAGATTGAATATCATTGTTATGTGCCCACACCACCTTTCCGGTATGCCTGAATCGGGTAACTCTTACGTGACTACCTGGCTGGAGATGACACTAGATGTGCGTGTCGAGGGATGCGACAGGAGCATCGTGCCCGAGCTTGATAAGGATGGTACCTTCATCATAGCCGATTGCTAGTCCATTCGACTCTTTGGCTGCAGATATTGACCATGCACGTTCCAATCCATAATTCAGCGTTGTCTCCGCGCGGTATGTCATTGCATGCCATATTCGGACAGTCCCGTCTTCAGATGCGGAGATTAAAACAGGCAACTGTGGGTGAAAGAGAACCGAACACACGTTGTTTGAGTGCCCATCTAGAGTTTGAATACCTGACATTGCGGTTTGCAGGAGGTAAAGGGGCTTTTGAAACGCAATAAACCACACAGGTTGCCACAAGCCTTAGTCTGATAGTCCCAGATTTTAACAGTTTTGTCGTCTGCCCCGGAGATCAAGTATGGCTTATCCCCTGTGGAATAGCGAGTCAATTGAAGTCAAAACAAAGAGAACCTCACCACCTGGATAGTAGTCCAAGCAGTTGACACCCCGGTCATGGCCTTCGAGCGAGAAATGGGGCTGTTGAGCGCCAAGGCCCCAAACCTGATAATAGCGGTCCATTTAGTATACAGTCACTATCCTAATCGGCACCTTTATGGTCCTATCCAACGACGCAGAAGCAAAGGTATTTGTGTCCTTAGGATTAAACTTGCACATCATGACATAATGTGCGTGACCTTCAAAAGATGATGTACAGTCCCAACTCTGTTCCCAGTTCCACAACTTGATGGACATGTCATCTGATGAAGATAGAATGTAGGGCAGGGTTGGGTGAATCTCGACGAAGCGGATATAATCGGCGTGAGCCTCCATATCCTTGACTTTTTCCATGGTGTTGTAGTTGTAGATCCGGAGTCGCATGTCATCTGCTATCAGTATCAGAGCTGAGTTTTTCAATGACTCTTACCGGATGCGCAAATAAATTGGGAGCGGCGCGCAATGAATTTACAGGAGCGTACGGGCAGTTCACAAATCTCCCATGATTTGAGGAGAGAACTTGTCTCTGTATCCCACAGGAAAATATTGCCGGAATACCTAATATCGTTAATTTGGAAGCTAAGGAGCTACTTGGCTTTCGCGAACACAGAGAGGTGCAGCGCGGATAGGACCCAGGGTTCGGTTGGGTGCAAGTCCACGCACTTGACGCGGTCAGACCTGTGTCCTTACTTAAAATAATGAAGTCCAGCAATACCCCCCAACTTGCCGAGCCGAAAGCTTCTTTTTGATCTCCAGCCTGTGGTAGATACTAACACGGCGCAGGAGATTACACGTACCGTAGAGGCATCGTGCCTTATTCCGATTGCGCCCGCCTCGGCGCACCTTTTTTTGGCCCGCTTAGTGAAATGACTCTCTCTACATGTAGTCTACAATGTGCAGAGCTTATTGTGCAGGATTAGAGGCCGAGTCGGTGGCACCTAGGTCAGTCTTAGGGGCGGCCCAGTGCGACTTCGCAGGGTAGTTTTACAGGGCCCAACTTCAAATTGTACACTGGCACCCCCGCCGGGGCCCTTATCAAAAACGCCTACGAGGCAAGGAGAAAAGGCCGTGCGTAGAGCTTTGTTTACTCGGCAACATCCGTGCCAACAACCGCCGTAGATAGTTAGTATGGCCACGCGCTTTGGCCTTTTCGTCACAGTATACTACTCTGAGCAGGCCGCTCAGTCACTTTCGTGGGCGCCGAAAGCTGGACGGCGCTATGCAGAAGGCGCGGCAGCAAACGGGCTGCATCTCGCCGAGAAAAAGGGCAAAACCACAGAAAGTTCTGCGGCCACGGAAACTCGTCGGAGAGCGCGCTCAAACCTTAGCGGGAAAGTAGGAAGTACGGGGCTAGAAGGCCGAAAGTTGGCGCGTTTGATAAGCGCGGGGTCGTTGTGCGAGCCATATTAAGATGCCGTATTGTTGCCGTTTCCCTAAATGTAACTGGTTTTAGTACACAATACCAGGCTGCTCGGCCCGGAGACTCCGGGACAATACACTGTGGCCCCTCCACTATGCGCGCATGGGTATGCACCGACACCGTGTATATCGTGCCCCCTTGCGGTCAGCGGCCGTGGCACGTTCGCGACAAGGCGATGCGTTGCCGTGCGCAAGGAGGCACTGCGGTGAACTCTCCCTGCCTTGAACCTTGGAGTGGCCGTAGCCGGCCGCGGCAGTTTCGGCTCGGCCGGGCCCGTGCTACCGACCGAAAAAAATCACACGCGCGATAATCGGGCCGATGAGTCCCTTCGCCACCGCGTGCATGCATAGCGTGTGGCAAGAGCGTGCTGCTCACGCGATGACTGAAAGGTTGTTTTGTGCTGCGGTCAGCTGTCGAGCTCGAATCATGATCACGAGCGAATTCCGCAGAAGTTTTGTTGGCACCCTTCCTCTCAAATCCTATCTTTATATCCCCTGTCTAACTCGCTGGAGGTAAAGATTCTCGCATTCTTGCTCAAGCTGATTGTTCCGCTCCATGGCCTCTCTAAGCCTCATATGAAGGCGACCATTCTCAATTTTGAGTTCATTCTGTGCTACGTCACATGCAGCAAGGGCTTTCTTGAGGTCTTCTAAGTCAGGGTTTGGCAACATGAATACTCCCTGTTGTGTGCCGTGTTCCAGGAGTTTAAACTCAAGACCAATGGCAGGATCTAAGAATGAATTACGCAGATAAGCATGATGCATTTTATGTGAGCGCAAGGAATCGTTGACATATGTTCGTATATCCATCAATTGTTTCTCCTTATTCAAAAGACGCTGTACGAACGATGATTCGCGTCTGATTGCTGTACGCGCAAAAGAGTGAACCCCCTCGCCGGTATTTTCGCGGTTAAATTCTGATTGGCTCGTCGGTGTCTCTACTTCCCGCGCGGCCAGTCGCGCTTGCTCAAGGGCGTCTCGGATATGGGGGGGCACACCCAAACCCACGCCTCGAGACCCATCAGAGTATGATCGCTCGCACATGATACGGCTGTATGATAGATATTTTCGATACCTCCGTACATCCGTATCTATACCTCTATACCGTGTCTAACACGGGTGGGTTTCCTCTCCACTGGGGTGTTCTTTTACCCCCAGCGCGACGTTAGGAACCTTACCTTAAAATCGAGCAGAAGTAGGAGCGCGTGTACTTGTGGAAGTCCGAGGGGGTCTGTGGCTCCCTATAACTACCTTTACTTCAACTTACGGTTCACGTGGGGGGAAGTTGAAGCTCGCTGACTGTAGGGGTGCGGGTTCAAGTTTTGGATCGCCGGAGGGCTGTAGTCTCGGAGGGCCAGCGGCCGCGACGGGGATGGCGCGGGTTTTCTTTCATACCAGAGAGTGCCCCCCCAACCCTCAGCCCGCCGCCATGGTATTCAGCTACTAGTAGCGCCAAGGATAGTACGCTTAGCGTCCCAAACGCCACTCTTGGACGAGTCCGACTCCGCGCGGTCGGCGTCGCCGGCTTCAAATCCGCTCCACTTGTACGGCGTGTCATTCCAACGTCCGAGTCTATTATAACATATGCATACATACGTCCTACCGATCGATTTTTGTCGAGAGAAGCCCAAGCGGCCTGTCGTCGACATCCACCGAATATGCTCTCCCGACCGGCGGCGGGTTGATACGGGGCGACGGACAACTGGTGGACTTCTGGAGGTGCGTCGCTGTGCACTTGGGTCACTGGCAGGCACTTCTCTAGCAGCAATTTGGAGGTCTATGCGCGGCCGCGCGCTGGTTTAGGGCCTCGCGCGGAGCAGCAGCCTTTGGACACTCGCAGACCGCCGCAACGGCTTCCTTTCGACGCGCGCACCTTCGGTATGGCGCGGACGAGTTCCTAGGACCCTCACGCGCGCCTGGCGGCTGCCCCGTGCCGCGCGCTGGACACGGAGGGCTCGCTAAAACTGGGCGGCCAAATAGGCTTAGTGGGACTACTTCTAGTAGTATTGGAACTCGGATAGGGGTCCCGGGCCTAGGAGGAGGATGGGACAGAAACCATGATATTCAATAAGTCCCTGCCAGTGGCACCGTGACGCAGTCTCAGTGCAGCTGATCTAAAATCCAGCGTACGTGCCACCGTGGCCAAGTGCCAGTAAGTAGCCCGGGCCCACCTAATCCGCATCTCGGGCTGTTTCCGCGTCGTGGCTTGTCTAGAGTGTTTCCTAGGTGTTCAAGTTCTGCGCTTCTTTCCGCCACGGCGTTGCTTGGGCAGCGTACTCGTACTGCGAATCCTGCGTCTTCCGGGCCCGCTTGCGCGCGTAAAAAATATGTGCGGCCACGCGAGCCATGGGGCTGCAACCCGACGCGGATCTTATTTGGCAAGTCAGAGTCTGACGCGAGCGGAGTCGAAGAAAAGGTGTACTAGACGCAAGGTGTAAACGTAAAAACCAACAACCCCGGTGGCAATCCCTAGACGCCAGGTAGTTGCATTTTCAACACCGCTTTTTGGTACCAAGTAGCAAATATTTATCACGATGATTCAGCGTTTAGTCGCCGGCGGTCGGACTGTGAGGTTCCGTCGCTAGGTAATCAATGCAAGTTGGAGGCCGCTCAAGTTTTAAGCTCGGGGGGGGGGCTCAAATACTCCTATTGCCTGATCCTATCATACCCAGCGTTTTCCCATTGAAACTTTCAATTCCTTGGTACTTCGGTTATAGTAAACCTAGTCGTGGAGTGAATGAGGAAGTAAAATATTTCTGATCACGTGAGGTGCTCGTGCATTTCGTTTCATTGTCAGTGCACGCTAATTGTTTTGTTTGATTGATACGCTTGCTGCTCATTATATGGGTAGTCCATTGCAGTCGTCAATACAAGCGGAATACTAGATCGCGCAGGTCTGGGCTATTTGTTACAATGTGATCTAGAGTAGTCAGTGCTAGGACCTCTTCGAAAAGATACTCCTGGGGAAATAGCTCAAGATTGTGCGAATTAAGCTTGCCCGGAGTACACCGGTGAGCCGCGTGCGCCTCATCAAGCTCAATAGGGCTCATCTGTAGGGCAAAAATAGCTTGCTGAAGCCAGTGAGGAGATGAGGAGCCAAAAAAGACCCATTTTGCGCAGCGTACAAGCGCACTAAGGCCAGCTGTTTTCTCAAAGTGAAGTGTTCTGCCTTCAGCTTGCGCTTCCCAACGGCCACTCGCAGTGGGTGCTACTGAAGCCAATACCATCGCCCCGACACTCAATATTTCCAGATGTTCTGTTGTCTCACAGAGTGTGGTGTACATTTCAATTCCGTAGCAGTCTTCAAACACGAGGTGATTTGGACTAAAGGAAAGCAAAGTGCACGCAGCCAGTGAGGTGGCCTAAGGTAAAGACAAGAATTTGTTAATTGAGAATGTTTTACACCACGCAGACAATCTTTAGGCGCACATGAACTGCTGATAGGTAATGTTGTGTATGTGCAAGCGAACCACATCCGAACTCTGACACCACACGCACGCATGCCGCGAGGGCACCAAGTTGTGCAAATTGGGCTTTGTTGGCTCTGGACTTGTATGCAATGGCAGCGGTGGCACACGCAGCTGCCCTGAGTACATGAACATAGCCACATTTTTGAAGCCCCCGGACACACCAGACCATTGCGTCACCAGAGGCTAGTCCGGTTTGAGCTGCTTCATCCAAAGCCATATTTGCCAGTGCCCTATACCTGTACGCATATTCAGTGCGAGAATATAAATTTGAGTGACTTTGTGCACGCCGCCGGATCACGCTGCTTCAAGCAGTCTGTCCTCGTCTAGAAAGTCTGTAGCACTAATTGCAGAACAAATTGCAACGTCAGCTCGCGCCATCATACATCTCGCAACTGAGAAATAAGATCCGTATGAAATGTTCGCTATTGCCTGAGCTGCGTTTCGGACCGGTCCACCATGACGCGCAAAGAGAACACACGAAACTATATGTTCAATACCACCCAGCTCAGCAACGAGTTGTCGATTTGGCTCCGATGAGTTCCTATAGTACAAGCAAAGACATCATCGCAGTATATCCACCATACTGGCCCTTACGTGAGATTTGTAAATGCAGCAAGGGCCGACTCCTGGATAGATTCATTTACCCGCAAACCGTTGAATTCAGCACTCAAGCAACAATCTCCTGGTATCGGTGATAGCTGAGAAGAGGCCAATAGTCGGACAAGGATGCTTATGCCTTTTGAGTTTGCGATTTGTTGCCTATTTTGAGGAAGCAGAGACAAGGTACTGAGTGTACGACAGGCCTGGGCGAGGACAGTTGGGTGTTGTACTATCCTCATGCAATTAATAACAACCAGAATTCCATTTGCCTGGACTAAATTGCTTATTTCGTGCAAATAAATTCTATATGCGACACGGCTTGATGCATCAGCGATTTGGCTACGCACAAGATCACCTCTACGAGCAAGATGTGCCAATGCCATTAAGCATGGGCCAGTCACCAACGCTGCAGCATCTAAAGTAGCCTGAGTACAAGAACACGTTTCATTGCCTTGCCAATACCAAAAAGACACCGACTTTTTGGGATCCCACACTGGTGCTAATGCTTTGTCCATGACTTTTCTTGTTTGTTGTTTGCGCTACCTGATATAGCTGAGCGACTTAATTAAGAAATGAAAATGGCTCGCACTGGCTACCTTGTTGGCCCCATCAACCATAGAGATGAGTATGGTTACAACCCTCGAGGACAAAAGCTTTTCCTGAGACACGCTTGAAGAGGATATAGCAACATTCAGTGCGCAACGACAAAATGCAAAATCTACCGCATCAAGCAAAAGGTCAACATCTTCTTCATGATCATCAGCGTCGGCCCTGAGTCGTGGGAGGCGACGGACATAACCCTGCAGCCACAGTGACAACAATGATTTTTCAGCACGTTCTTGCTGTGCAGCAAAATTAGCCGTTATCTCTTGTGCACCAGCACGTGCATCACGAGAGATGACAACTCTTCTCGTAGTTGCCTCCAGCCTGGCAACCTTTTCCCCCAGAGCATTCAGGCGTCTGTCCAATGAGTCCAGTAGATCCAGAGACATAGTTCGCAAAGCAACACTAAACTCGTGTTGTGCTGTGTCAAAGAACGCATCAGGGTCTTTTATAGTCCTCAACTTTTTGCACACCACTTGTGCTGCTGAAGTTACGCGATGTTCCAGAAAAGCGATCTTATTCATCCGAGCTGGTATTACGGGCACGAAACCTCCCAGCGCGTAAGCGCCATGGCCCTCGAAAAGGTCAATCCAGGAGATCCCTGAGACCCATAAAGATACAGGGCTGAAGATATTGCATACGCTTGCCAGTGAGGTCACGGTGCGCTTCAAAGGGGTCTCTCGGGTCTCTGGGATATGTTTTAGTACACTTGGGGATCCCCCGGGGCCCCTGATATTCCTTGGAGCATATATACGCAGAGATTCCCCCTTTATACCGAGCCTGAGGGTCACGGTGGTAAGCCTTGAAGCCTGAGTATACTAGTGCCAGCCTGAGTGTGCCACTGGCCCCCGGCCGGGCCGACCAGGGACCGTCGGGCACCATGATCATCATCATCATGGCCGACGCCGTGGCCTAACTCGGCCGATTGACGCGCCGCCAAAATTTGACCAACAAGTGGCTTCGCGGCCCGTTTCTTTGAAGGTCCGGGCCACTTCACGGCGCGCGCGAGGCGTTCTAAGCACAACGCGCCGTTCCTCAACGAGCCCCAGCCGAGGCCCGCCTCCGAGGCAAACCCGGGCCCGGCCTGTTAGAGGCTTTAATTCTGGTCCGAGTCCCGGGCCCCTACTACTCAGGCCCGGGCTAGTAGTAGGCGCTTAGTTTGCCAGTGGGTTTCTTTATGAACCTGGGCCACTTCGACCCCCCCGGGCCCCCTTACCAAACGCGCCTACGAGAAGGTGCAGCTTGCCAGTCAGTGGTTACAAAAGTGACGGTCACGGTTTAGTAGTAGTATAGGGAGTTCAACTTGAAGTTCTCCGTATGACATACGCGGTGACGTACACACTGGCACTCAGTGACACTGGCAGCTGTGCTCGTGGCGGCCCCGGGCACGCAGTGGCAACCGTGACCTCTCCGAGCCACTGGCAGGCTGCCGCCGGCGGCGCCATGTCGTCTTTTATCATGATTCAAGTTGCCGCCACAGTGCCTCTGGCACTGGCAGTGGGCACTGGCACCACTGGCAGTGCCATACGCAGCCCTCTCCCGAAATAGGCTTCAATTTGAAGTCGCCACGTCAGTCGGTGATACCGAATTAAGCTCAATTGCATTTATATTTGGACTATAGGGATTCTCACAGGCTACATACAATATGTCACTATCCCACTCAGGCTCACTCTAGCAAAGATACATCGCTAATCAAAGCTGTTGTAAATAATGTCGAACGCCATGGATCCCCCAATAATTTCTGAGGACAGTGGCAACCGGACTCCTCTGCCTGCCCGAGGGCAGGCAGAGTGTAGCTCAAGCAAATACGCCGGTCTCTGGCCGCGGGTGGCAGACGCTCTTTTGCCTAGATGGCCACACGGGCTTGAGGGCGAGAGATGGTATAGCTCAGATGACGCGTATGTGGACCAGGAGTTCGACCTTGAAGCCCTGCCGTTCTGGCTTCGGGGTACAAGCGTGGGCTGGGTTCGAGCACCCAGTCTTAGCTCTCAGTCAGTGAGCTCTGAGATACTAGTAGTCAAGACGGACATAAATGATGAGAAAGTTGTGATAGACGACCATTCAGAAATGCGAAGTGCACAGGCCGTGGAAAACACTGCTCTCGCGGAGTGGAGCGAGACAGCTATCGATCCAATCACAAATAAGCCGCTACCACAGGTTGTCGTTGTACCACCACAGACTGAGAGGAGATGGCCGCCGTCGGATTTGTTACCGCTTCAGCGGGGTTTTGCTCTGGCAGACCAACCGAATGGGATCACTACATCATCCACAGAGCAGGATGAGATTGGAGCATCGCTGCTTCGGTTGGTGGCGATGTATGCCCGTCAGTGCGATCAAAATCGGGACAAACCCTTTCTCTGGGAAGCCATATACCCTCAAGATAGATCAGGAAGGCCGTGCTATAACCCCGGTGGTAAATACGTCGTAAAAGTTTTTTTTTGTGGCTCATGGCGCAAGGTGCAGATTGATGATCGTGTGCCGATAAATGTACGTGGACAAGCGACCATCGTATTCTCGCGCGAGAGGCGCGAGTTGTGGCCATTTATTCTCTCAAAGGCAGCATACAAAGTTGCCCATCTAGCTTATCGGGCGATACCATCAGTAGATGAATCATCTCCACGGACCCTATTTGACTCAGTTGCTATTGCCGTGATGGCACTTACGGGCTGGCTTCCGTCCCCCATCCACGTCCCGTCTGTTTCCATGTCTAATTTGTCCAATTCGACACATAGTTCTATTGATGCCTTCACAGCACGCCTTACTCAGCGCGGAACACCTGAATGTTCATTGGCAGAGATTAATTTGGCAAGCACCAACTGCTTTCCAGGGTCCTCTTCGAACCGACACTCTAAGTCAAGCGGTCGTCGAAGACGCAGTCAATCCCGTGAACTGTCATATGAGATGCTAACTCAAGCATCTATGGCACGCAATACAGCTGCAAGAATGACAAAGAATAAACTGATGGCGGCACGTGAAGAACTTATTGTGCTCATAGAGGCGACTGAGACCGGTATTTCTTTACTTCCACTCCTTGGGGTTTTGAAATATCCTGAAGCAATTTCCATTAAAACGGATGAAAGAAATTTTATGACCTGTTGTGATGCAATACTTAAATGGTCATGCGCAAAGTCTAGGCCATCTGACTTCAAATCAGGTGCCCTGACCTTGCAACCTACTACTTTAAGGAAATCACTTTGCGACATCACTGACCACCAGAGCAATGCTTCCCTGTTGTCCTTTTCAACGCAGTATGGACTGCCATTCACTGCCGAGCTGCAGAGTTCCTGGGTAGAGTCAGCGAGCCAAGTAGGATTTGTTTCGCAACCCTTGCGTCGACCTGGACTACTCCACATCAATACGAGCTGCAACTCTGCTACCTTAGTCGCATGTATACAAGCCAATATACTTACCACGGCACCATTGTCGGATGATATTACCACAGTGGGGCCCCAATCAACTTCAATACACACCCTACAAACGCGAAGTGCGGTTTTGACTCTTGAGGAGTTGGTGTGCCCTGCACAGACATCAGGAGAAGATGGGCGATTTGAGCAAGAGAGTTCAACGTTTTATTGCTCATCCAGAGAAAACCAATCCACAGATGTGTCCTTGCGACTCGTACAAAAAATCACTGTGCCATATCCATCAAGAAGTGGAATACTCTACGTTCCAAGGGCACCCAAAGGCAGGGCGTACAGGGTCTCTCTAGTCGCCCCATTTGGTGCAAATGTCACTTTTTACTGCACAGCGCCTGTATCATATAAAGATCTATCACCACTATGCGAGCAACTTGGTGGTTGGTCGATGTCGGCGAACGGAACGTACGATGCTGCTCACACCGACTGCGAAATCGTCATATTTCAACGTGCCATCGAGCTGATAAACACGGCCGTCGGCGTTTATCCCCCCACGGAGACCTCAAACAATGATGCAAATTGCAAAGAAGAGGAAGTCCTGAAAACTACATCACTAGCGTGCTTCCCCGAGACACCTCAATTTTTGGATATCGCCCTGGAGCTTTCAGTCTCGGACCCGTCCGCAGCTGATAACATCACTCTTCATACGCTTGATATAGATAAGAATATTTCGACAACGCACTGCTTGTTGCGGCTCCAAAAACTACGCCTTTGTGGAAAGGGGTTGATTGTGGGTGCAACTCTGCGGGCCCCTAGCAACACACCCATTTCAGCTGGTTCCTGGTCTCTTATTGCTTATTCGGTGACTAAACTTCCCAGGCCCCTAATGCTACACATAAAAGAGTTAGATGGAGCCGGCACACGAGGAAGCAGGATTTATCGCTTTGGGTCTGTATATTCACCCAACAAGCACCTGCGGTTATTCCGTGATATCCTCGAGGTTCCACCAGCATGTTTTCCGCTGTCTATAAGCCTGGACGTGATTCATGCTAGTGCAAAAGACACACATCATGGAGCAGCTAAAGATCTGCCAGTGCGCTTTGTCATTGGTGAATCTATAGAGGGAATACAACCCTCTTTGACTACTTCGCTTGGAAGCAAGGGAACAAGTCTGCTTTCCGCCTCTTGCGCTTCCACCATAGTCTCCCCCAGGAAATCTTTTTTGGGGATACGACGTGCGTGCTTGCCTTGTTTCTGGCCCAAGCAAGCTAAGCATGCACCCATGGATACCTGCTCTGAAAGACCTGACACATCACAGGGGAACCTTAATATTGTCCTCGAGGCCAAACTGGACACAAATTTCATGTGTGCCGATGTTACTTTGTACTCCCCCCATCCTTACGCTTTCCAAAATTTGTCGCCAATGCAACTTCTGCCTCCAGATGTGCCATTCTCGCCGGCTCAAACTTCGATAGGAAAACATCTTGAGGCTAGTTGGATCCTAACGCTACATGCCTCCGCAGGGGGTTTGTTGCTTCGCCACAATGACGACCAAGAGCGGACCTACAAGGTCATACAGAACAAATGGGAAGCGCGCGAGCCTGGGAGGAAAGCGCGAGCAAAAGTCATACGCAACAAGTTCGCAATAGGTAGACCCTGGTCCACTGAAAGAGAGCTCACCAGGGACTACGCACTGGGCTCCGGGCTCATCGATTCTGAAATTGAGCAAAAGCGCGAGAGAACACGAGCAGCCTTGCGCAAAGTCCTGATCGAGGCTGCGCGATCTCTGCATGAGTTTTCAGAACGGCAAGGGACCCCCGATTGTACCGAATCTAAGGCTGCATTGTTGAAAATCTACACATGGGATAGGAAGGCTACAAAAGCATATGAAGCTCATAGCATTGAGTATGCACAAAACTCCATGCTCCATAAATGGCGTCACTGCCTTTTAAAGGACACAACCAAGTCATTGTTGGCCCGTGAGCAACACCGGGTCAGAATGCAGCAAAAATGATAACCCAAACTATAACATCCGGCGACCAGAAGACCAAAGTTTCAAAAAAGAAGCAAGTTTGCTTACTACTTCTTATTACCTTCAAACAGCCCGGGCCTGCAACACAATGAAAATTGGCTGGCTCTGAGTCGCCCACCGATGTGCCTGTGGTCTAGCTGGAATTATAGATTCTCACTCTAGTTGAAGGCATTTGCACTGGGGCTTCCGAGTCCGTGACCGTGGCCCAGGTGGGAGGCGCCATGAGGGATAGTGACATCAAGTTAGGCCGTCGTGGCTGAGTTGGGCAGCCGGGGATGTTGGTTGTATGCTACTAAGAAACGAGTTCAATTAAGAAAACGCGACTTTCCATCTTACAACAATTTTGGGCTTAAATTTCCATACGCTAGCTTCGACCCCCCCCGGGGGCCCCCTACCGAACGCGCCTATGAGAACGGAGAGAAAAATGTCCCCGCACGGACCGTCGTATATGATTGGTATTGCCGCGCGCTTTGGTCGTATCGTCACGGTATACTACTCTGAGCAGGCCGCTCAGTCACTTTCGTGGGCGCCGAAAGCTGGACGGTGCTATGCAGTCTGAGAAGACGCGGCAGCAAACGAGCTGCATCTCGCCGAGAAGAAAGGCAAAACCATATATCGGGATTGCCAGTGTCCGCGATACCCACCGGCATTGTCCTAGCGCGGCCCGGGCGTCGGCCGGCTTTCTCTGTGCGTCACGGACTCGGACCCAGGCCTCAGGCTGGGCCGGGCCGGGTACTCAGGCTAGTAACCGCGGGTTCCATAACGTTTATACCATACATCGCAACGCGTATGATACCCCCGGTTGGGTGCCCGGGTAGCCCCGTGAGGGAGAGAAAATGGGAGGCGGACTTTTGGCTAAAATAGCAAAAACTGGCCAAAACTTGAAGTCAACCTACCAGTGTAGATGTAGGTATAGGAGGTCCAGAGGGGCCCCCGGGGCTGGGTACTGTAAGAGTGCGCCTCGGCGCGTAGAAGGGGCGCACGGGAGCTCCGGAGGACCCGGATGCGTTTAAAAGCAACTCGGAATTTTACGCCGCCGCGGCTAGTGGGCTGTTATCGGCCAGAATCGGGGGACCGACTCACCGGTGGCGTCCTTGGGAGGGCGCGGTACGCTCGGTCGCATCGAGGTCGAAGTGGCCGTGGCGCGAGTCGACCGGCTGCGTGCGGCGCGTCGCACACGTTTCGTAGACAAGCGAACCGCAGCGTGGGCACGCATCGCTCTCATGTGGGTGCGTAAGCGATGCTACGAGCCGACGGAGCCGCCGAGATCGCTGGAAACGGCCCTCGCATGCCGAAACTCCTGACGCGCATATGTCGCGGCGCGCGGCGCTCGGAGCCAAGTCATCTCTGGAGGCCGCTTTCCGGCGAGGAAATCGTGCATACGGTGCCTACGGAGGCCCTCGCAAAGCTAGACCTCGTGACGTTGCGTGTGCGCGGACCCGGTTGCGGCGCATACCTACTAGCAGAACTAGCAGAGCTTTGTGTGCGGCGCGCGGCGCGTCGCTGTAAAATCGCCGCTAGCTAACTGAATTTTCCACCTCAAGTCCGCGTGTGCAAAAAATCGCGGAGCGAGAAGCGTTTTTGCGAGCGTATGCGGGAACCCGTGGTGTTTTGGGCCGTGGCGTGGGCTGGGGTACTAAGTACCCCCCCCACTGGCAGAATTCTTTAGTTATTTTTAGTTCATTTGGCACCGGGACCACCATCCGGCACCAGAGCCAACTTAAACTAGCGGAACCACGAGCCTATTACCATTGCAGCCTGCTGGGGACAGCGCATCAGGGAGTGCTCGCCGGTGATGAAGGGGAGTCTGACGCTGACGCAGGGGACCTTGGGCCCGGCCCTGCTTTTTACGCCGAGGGCCAGAGCGCGGGTGGAAACGCCGCCTGCGCCGGACGCGCAGCGGCAGGGACGACCATGCGGCGAGCAACCACCGTCTGGGTCGAGGGAATTGGACTAGTAGACTCCCACCCGCCACACTCTCCGACGCCGAGCACACCGCGCGCGCGGCGTCAGGCCATGCCGGAACCACCCCAGGCCCCGTGCCCCTCCACCTGGACTCGGACCTGCCAGTGGGAGGCTGGCTACCCTCCGAAACTATTTATATTATAAGATTATAAGATTATAAGAACTTGAAAGTTACCCCCCCGTCAGGCTACCCAGCCAGAGCTCTGAAAGAAGCAAAAAGCCGACGAAGAGCATGAATCCTATTACTAGACCAAAACAATATTCACTCGACACGAGACGCGCCTCAGGATAAAAGGATACAAATTCAAGTTGCCGAGAAGAGAAACAACCAGGGTTCGTCGTCGCCGAGCATTATACTGTTCTGTCGGGCCATTATCACAGTCGGGCCAACAGGGTTGTCGCTGACACAGCACAGTCGGCGCGACTTGCTGCCAATGGCCCCGTACCTGGGCACTGTCCAAGTGATCCCTCCTTATCTTGTCTACATCACCCCGCTTAGTATTAGTCGGAGTGCGTCCGGCCCCTCAACGCGAGCGTGGCTTGCAAGCCGTTGCTCGGGGAGGTCGCCGCAAGCCCTCCCAACGTCCTCGAGGAGGCCGACGATCCGCCGCGCAACCCGAATCTAGGCCAGGATAAACTTCATTGACTAGCCACTAGGTGCCGCTTGGCGCGAGTGATAGACAGTAGATTTATGTGTTTGGTGTAGGGATCTACGATAGTTAGCATTTTTTCCCGATGTAACTTTTTCTGCATTAGGTACTTCTCTTTCTTTCTGGCGATAACTTCTTTCTGCAGCTGGATCATTTCATGAGCTCCCTGTGCCACAAGTGTATCCCTACTGGCTTTTTTTTCTTTCTGTGCAGTATCCTCAAGTGCGTGGTTGCGATCCATTTGACGACGGTCCCTGCGTTTTCCTGCCTCGTACTTTGCCATCATCCCCAAGCATTGACGTTGATCAATCTCGGTCATACGCGCTGCTCCTTGTAAAAGCTCTCTTTGAGCGATGCTTTGCTTAATCTTTTTATTGGCACCAGTAAAGTGCTGGTCTTTCTTCGTCTGAGCTTCCTCAACTATAAGCTTCTGTTGCTGTATTTCTTGCGTCCGTTGCTTGCATTTGAGATCTTTACTGAGGACCAACAGAAGTGAAGCCTCGCGGTGCCTTAAGTCTGCTTCCAAACCTGACAGCCGCTCGGGATCTCCCTGCCTTGTCTGATGTTTTTTTGCCGCAGCCGCACTGCGAATCCTTTTTATATTCTCAGTCTGTTCAATCAGGCAGTATTGTTTGGCCCTGTTGGCTTCAATGAAATCCAAGCGCCTGCACTCGCGCTCTTCATCTGATCGTTTTTTGTTTTTAGCAAGTCGTTGGTTCATTTCCACTAGAGACATCTCATCAAGCAAACCATAGCCACTAGCATCTGTTGGGTCGAAGAAATTCATATTCTTTTGATGCACACTATGCTCTGCTTTAAGCTGTTTTACACGCTCAGTCAGCATTTTGGCTCGTTTCTTGCCATGTGAATTCTGTGTGTGTAAGCGCCCTTTGATATCTTGCTGTAGCTTTGTACGAAGTTCACGTTTTTCAATTAAGATCGACTCAAGCGCATGCTGCCGTGCATGCGTGTGACTCTGCTTCACTGCGCCCACCAATTGGCGCTTTTTTAGCAAACTCATGTTTTTCGCGAGGCAGTATTGCTTCTGCATTGCGTAGCTCTCCGCAACGCCGAGCAGCGCAATTTGTCTATTGTGCACTAGTTTGTCCAATCTTGCTTGCTGTGCCTCTTCTGTACTTGCTCTGGCAAGAACCCGAGTTCGAGCGATTTGCTCATAGCGTATCTTTTGGTCACGCGCACGCATATCCTGTTGCCAGTGATAAAACTCGGCGCTATCTCTGAGCTCTGCCTCGTATGTATTTATATTCGTGGCCTCCTGTTCCTGCTTTGTGCGAAACAGTGCATCCTCCCGGAATATAGTTCCTGCATTTATTTTTACCATTGCCACCTATGCGTATGCGCGTAATAAATGACTTCTTCAGTCTCAGATTCCCCTCGGACGATACGTCAATGTTTGAGTGCACTCCGAGAGCGAACGCGCGATGCACAGGTGCCCTTGCTGCCTTTTGTCCTTGAGAACCCCAGCTTATCCACCATTTTTGCTTCCAATACTTCTTGAGCTACCGAGACGGTCGATCTAGTCCCGTGCAGCACTATTGGATGGCAGATCGTATTTTCTAACTTCCCAGTTATTCTCCGCTCGGGTGTCGTGTCTACAACAAATCCAGAAGATTTGCAATTTAAGCCCTGCTCAATCGCTGGTGCGTCTGGTACCACTCGGGGGGCGGGAGCCGTGAGTTTGGGCGGCTTAACTTCTTTTCTTTGACCTGGTGTAGTGACCATGGTTCCACAGCACTCAGATGCCTGCTTTGCAGCTGCAATACCCATCGACTTGTCACGTAGTTCACTAATTATCTGGTGAATTTCAAGTGAAGAAGATGTCAATTGTTTAAGTAACGTGTTGCGTACATAATCTGGATCAAATATCTTGGTCCAGTGCGCGACTACGCCACTGTCCTCCAGACTCGAGGCATTGAATACATATTCTAGAAAATTTACCATCTTATCTGGGTCAATGCTCAGTACAAATTTGCGGAACTCTGAGATTGTTAGCTCCTGGAGCCGAAACACGCCGAGATACGTCAGTATCATGTACATGGTATAATCTGAACGAAGGACCCGAGCTGACATGTCGTTAAAAAAGCAAGCTACGAATACCTTCAAAGCTGCTTTACAGCGCATTACTCCATACAAAACCTCCTTGAGAAATGCTGCACCCGCTTCATTGAGCTTGTTTATTAACAGGTATTCGTTCGCATGCGATTCAAGCGTTGTTCGCCTTGGGTTGTAAGTTTTGATCAGCTCCTCAGCTTGTTCCAACAGCTGTCGACGTTTCTCCCCAATGTGACCGAGCATGATAACGGCAGGCAGCGATGTTGTATGTGTTCATATATATTCTGGGTACCCGTAACCAGCCACACGCCTCGACGGGCCCTAAAACGGCACGGATCGCATACGCTCGCAAAAACGCTTCTCGCTCCGCGATTTCTTGCACACGCGGACTTGAGGTGGAAAATTCAGTTAGCTAGCGGCGATTTTACAGCGACGCGCCGCGCGCCGCACACAAAGCTCTGCTAGTTCTGCT